>Ga0194120_10001339_pt1 | contig 45307 bp, 51 predicted proteins | sample TA2MahCa65mmetaG_FD_148642 | JGI IMG/M metagenome (GOLD analysis project Ga0194120, IMG submission 148642) | Freshwater microbial communities from Lake Tanganyika, Tanzania - TA2015019 Mahale Deep Cast 65m | ecosystem: Environmental > Aquatic > Freshwater > Lake | place: Tanzania: Lake... | reverse complement strand
CGGGGGGCCCTTGTCGCTCGACAAACGACCGGAGGGATGGCCGAGTGGCTTAAGGCGCACGCTTGGAAAGCGTGTATACGGGAAACCGTATCGTGGGTTCGAATCCCACTCCCTCCGCCAATTTCTATCACAACAACGCTCTCCGCCTCCGAGCGGCGCCGACGAAAACCCCAGTATCCGCGCGGTTCACGCATCAAAGCTATTGACCGAGTGAACCGCGCCGGAGCAGAAATTCGTCTCTCTCCGGCCCTTATTCTCCAAAGCTCCTGACTTCGCCAAAACAGTACGGATTTTTAAGCGTCTGATTTGCCAGCGTTATTCGGCATGGAAAATCCGTAGCTTTCGTATCCCTCTCGGGGCGCGAGAGGAACGGCGTCGAAACGCGGCACCGAAATCGCAGCGGATTTCGATTCTCTCGGTGTGTCGCCAGTTCTTCCCGCCACGCCACAGGGCGGATAGCCGGAGGTCCCCCAACGCGATTTCCCGACAAATTCGATTACTTCAATCCAACGGTTTCAGACTCTCGATCAATGGGTTTGGAATTCTTCACGGACGACCTCTCAAGTATTTGTAGTTTCGGATGGGTCGTCTTCGTATTCAGGGGCTTCGGAGTCGAGGACCGCAGAGGCTGCGGCGTCTATATCCCCGCTTTCCCAAAGATCGATCAATTCTTCCCCGCCCACCGTTATTCGGACTTTTCGGGTGGAGCGCTCGAATTCCAGAACGCAAACATCGCCCGGTTCGGCTCCCGCGTTCACCAGAGGACGCTTGAGACCCCACAAGAAGTTGTCGCGACACTTCACGGTGGCGTCGAGTTCGCGGCATGCGATTTCCGGTTGCCACTGGCCCTCGGCATAGTCGGCCACGAATCTTGGGATCGAAACCGAGCCTTGCGATAAGCAAACCCGGTTGAGATGGATTGCACACCAAAGTGCACCTTTTGTGCTCCATCCCCACTCCGCCGGCTTGCGCGAAGCGCTCAGCTGTTCGCCGATTTCCTCGACAACGCCCGGCGCCACATCTGCACCGACGAGTCCGTACACGCCACGGGCTAACCTCGAAACGACCGGAGAGTTCGAAGAGTAAATGCCGACGGTAACAGGATTCATGCCGGCCGAAACGCAAAGCTCCTGGAATTTTTCAATAGAAACCGCAGGTCCGTTCGCTTTCAAAACTTCGATAATGGTTTCTTCGGCGCCGCCCGGTTCGATAGCATTCGGGAAAGTCGAAAGGGCTATTACCTTGCTCCCCTCGACGCGCGCCAGACCTATCTTTTCTAGAAACCTCGCGAGAACGGAAAGCGGAGGCACGGAAGCGAGGCGATGCGATTTGGATACGGCGCGCCGGAGCTCCGATAGATTCACCTTAGGCGCAACGTGCAATACTTTCGCAGCCAGATTGGAAAGTCGATTTCTGCTCAATCCGGTGGCCATAAGCCAACTGCGGTTTTCGTCTAACCACACGCAAAAGTCGTTGATTTCGACGATGCGCCGATAGGTGTCGCGTTTCTCCTCCGGAATTCCCGCTTCCGAACAGACGGAGTCGAAGTTCGCGCACCCGTTGCTAGCAGTGAGGCGCTTGCAAAGACGTAAAAGTTCGCGCGCGTTCCCCTCGAGTTTCTTTTCTTCGTAAACGACCTCCTGTCCGATCATCGTCCGAACGAATCCGGGCTTCTTGTCGAACATCTCGCACGCGGTTAGAAGGCCCGTCGGGTCGAATTTCGCACGCGAGACGCCCTCCGCCCGCAGCTTCTTCGCGATATCTTTGGGCATCGCGGGACAAGCATTTCTCGCAACGTTCAAAGCTTTATCCAGCCAGGGCGTCTCGAAGCCGCCTCTGATTTTCGGGATCGCACGTGCGGCGATTTGGCGAATCCGTTCTCTCGTAACCCCGTATTCCTGACCCACCGATTCCAAGGTGCGCTGACCGGCACCGGTCCAGCCGAACAGATTCGCTGTGGCGTCGAAATTACGATCCTTAACCGCTGTCCCGAGAATTCCGAGTAGTTCGTCCTCCAGACATTCGGCCTTCGGCAACGTCGAGAAAACGTTTCTTGCCTCGACAAGCGCTGCCTTCTGCTGACGCTCCTCCGCTTCGCGTTCCGTTTCCGCGATTTGCGGATCCCAATCTGAGACGACGGTTCCGAGCGATAATCCAAGCTTTCCGAGTTTTTCAGATATCTCGGCTACTGTCGTCCGTCCGCAACCGTTCGTGCGCAATAGATCGATTTCTCTACGTTGAACGAGATCGCCCACGTATTGCATGTCCTGTCGACCGAATATGTTGGAAGCACGGCGCGAAAAGTCGAGTTCCGAAAGCCTAATCCGAAGACGCGCGCGAGTTTGCGGATCATAGTCCCCAAGACGCTTGGCGCTCAGCGCCGTTTTATCAAGGCTCGGTACGTCGGCGGGAGAAGGAATTTCCGGTGCCGTCCAGCCGACAACGTCGGTTCCGAACTTTAAGCCGAAGGCGTCGAGAATGTCCTGGAGCTCGGTCACGGTTTTCGCGCCGCAATTTTGCAACGATGCGACGGTCGCCTTGTTGAGAGGAACCAGCTCGCCCATGAATCGTATTCCCGCTAACTGAAGTACGTTTTTCGTTCTCGCCGACAAAAACAATTCATTTAAATCGATTCCGAGTACGGATCGCACCTCTGGCGATGCCGTGGCGAAATCAATTTTCTGCGTTGCGCAATCGCTCGATCCCTCCACCATATCGCCGCTCCCGGCTCCTATGCCTTCGAATACAATGCGGCACCCGAACGCGAGAGGCGATTAATGGTATCGCGGATTTCGACAATAGGTTCGGTTACGTCGATGTAGTAATTGCCGCTGGCAATCTCCGACGCCAGTCCGATCGCGTACTCCGAAAAGGCAACCTCGTAGGACAGTCGACGAAACGCCACATCGTTGATTCCTCCGATAGCGAGCGCGGCTGTAATTTGAGGATGCTCGAGATTGATATAGATCGTTCTCTCGTCGCGTTCGTATTTGGCGCGTGGGGCGTCCGCACCAATCTCGCGGAAATCGACGCGGAAGCCGCCCGAACTACCGGTCTTTTTACGGTTTTTTGGCTTGGCCTTCGTCTCGGAATTTTCGTGGCCGCGCTCCATCGCCGGTCCTGGCTCGTCGGGTATCGGCGACGGCTCTGGACCGGGCGGGTTGGGATCAGGGTTCGATTCGTATTCGGCGTCTTTGGTGCCGTCGTCGCCTACGATAATGGCGGGAAGATCGTCGCCGGAAACCAGCGTTTCGCCGATTTCGTCCACCGCTGCAGCCTTTTCCAACTTGTCGGAACCGCCCGCCACTTTTGCGAGCGTCTTCTGAACTTGACCGCGCCACGCGTCGAAGTCCTTATTGATGATCTTCGCGATGGCGTCGGCTTCTTCTTGCAGGCGCTGCGCGTCGCGTGCTTTCTTGCGCTCCCGCTCGTCCTTCTCCAACTCGCGCCGAACGCCCTCTATTTTGGAGCCCACGAACGCGTATATGTTGGCGACGACCTCGTTTTTCGGATTGAGCCGCATCGAACGGCTCATATCGAACGCGGAAATTGGGGATTTGTCCTCGGCCAAGCGGGCGACGTCGAACTCTCCGAAAATGTAGTTCGAGAAGGCCTTATTCTCGCAACCGGCGAGCGTGAGCGTGTGCCATACGCCCTTGGACATGATCGCAATACCCTGCCATTCTGGCGGGAGAGTCGCCTTCGCAATCTTCACGACGAGTTGGGCTTCTCCCAATACGGATTCGAAATTGGTACCCTTTGTCGAAAATGTGATCTCGCGGGAATAAGCCGGCTCCTCGACTTTGCACGCCTGCCGATTCACGAAAACTTCGGCATTGGGCCAGTGGGCGATGTGACGCTCGATGTGTCGAATAATCGAAGGTACGTCCATCTTCTTAAGATGAATGCCTTCGATTTCGACCAAGGTGCCGTTCTTCTCGTGCGTGGGTTTCTCGTGCTCCAGAACTTGGAGCGGAATTTCGTCGCCGTCCCCGGCGGCCTGGATGTCTTTGCGTTCGAGCAGAACTATCGAAAGCTTGCCGTTCTTAACCGTCGTAAGGCGGAGCAGATCGGCAATGCCGAAGGCCGCCGATTTGCCGGTTCCGAACATCCCGCGGCCGGCCTTCCCCCTTTTCCGGTCTATGTTCTCGCCGTGCATCTTGAAGTATTGCTTCAAGTCTTCGCCGTCCATTCCGCGTCCGTTATCGCGAACGGATATCTTGCGTCCGCGTGCATCGACCGTAACGTCGACAAAGGGCTGCGCTCCGGGATCGATATATTCGAGTCCGTTCGACACGTATTCCCAGACGACAGTCTGTTCGTGCTGAAAGAGAGCAGCGCTTTGCAGCAGGTCGCGGCCAACATGCGTCGTGACTTTAATTGCCGTAGCGCTCATTTCTTGCTCCTTACCAGTGCGGCCGCGATCACCAGAACTGGGCCGAGATCAGGATCATCGTTGAATGCGTTTTCGGCTTGTCGAACTTTTCGTTCGCGCGCCTCGCCCATGACGTAGTCGTCGAGACGGAAGAATTTCTCGGCATCGGCTAGCGTGATTTCGGCCTTGTGACCTTCGGCGAATTTCGCGTAAGCCAATTCGTTTACCATCCGAACGCGTTCGCGTCCCACCCAAGGTTCTTCTTTTTTCTTCTTAACCGCAGGCGAAACACCCTTGAGCTTGGCGACGGCTTTCCGCGCAAAATTCGTTCCGGCGAGGGTGAGCATCCAGCCGTCGTTTTTCGCTCCGACGACCAACTCTCCCTCTTTTTCGGCTTTGGTCATGTCCCAAAGATGCTTGTAGATCAGCTCGCGGTCGATTTGGGTTTTGTACTTTTTCCAAGTGAACGTCCCCGGCGCTAGCTCGTGCGCTTTTACGGCAATGTCTTCGGTATCGATGCGCTTGCTATCCGCGCCGAGTAGATACGCTGCGATCACGACGACGTCGCTCTGGGGGAGAGTGGGCACGCTTTTAGCGGATTTAGTCATTCGGCTCTCCCTCTGCGGTTTCCCGTCACCCTTCGAAGTTGATCGTAATTTTCACGGCTTCGACGGGCACGCCCGCCGCTTGTGCGATACGGCGACGCGCGTCTTCGACTTCAGATTTTATGTTCGTTCGACGGCCGGGTGCGGCGGGGGGCAATGCCTCGGAAGCATTGATCGTCACGGCGAGTCGATATCGAGACCATTTGGTCGCGTAGTCGTTGGCCTTCGCCGGCGCGTCCTTCTTGAACCAAAGATTCCAAGTCCTATTGTCGCCTTTGGTATTTGGATTTCCTTGCAACCATTCTTTGTGCGTGCGCCGCGCTTCTGCTTCGACCTCTTTGGCGGGGAGCAAATACGAAACGGTCTTGCCGGGCGTTCTTTCGATCTCCGGCATTACCAAAAGGAGCCAGTCAGTCCCCTCGACGTTCAGTTTGGCGTCCGGCGCGGGTGAATCTCCGACGACTATGAGTACATGGTCGTTGCACGTCCGAACCCTGACGGTTTCGCCGTCCGGCAACCCGTAAATCATCGAACGGCCCTTGCTCCGCAGACGCACGAGAGGCTTTCCCACGCCCTTCATTGCAGCCAAGCCGGCCTCTATCAGGACTTCGCTTTCGATGCGTTCAGCCATTACTCACCTAATTTCTATATAGGCGAGTATATAATAGTATATAATATAATTTCAAGCCATATATAGAACAGTATTTACCTAAAAAGATTCAATCACTTAGGTAGGAGGTTACGCGTTTCGATAGGCACGGACTGCTTTCTCGTCAAGCTCGTCGGCAGGGACCAGCTTGTAATGACGTTCCGCTACCACGCGCACTTCGTCGTCTTCGACCGTCAGCTCGAACAGTGCAACAACGGAGTCTTCCATGAACTGCACTGATATGGCGCGGCATTTAATGCCAGGAAATTTCTCGGCGCACATGGCGATGTCTTGTTCGGTTTGCACGATAGAAATTTGGTCGCTACCGCCTTTCGCCTGAACCGGAATGACGTAGTGGCAGCCGTTCGTGTCGATGCCGACATACAATTCGTCGATCTCGACTTGGCCGAAGCCTTGAGCGGTGGTTCGAAGGTGGTTCTGCAACGAATATGTCGTGAGGCCCAAGAATATGTCGATCAATCTGTTGTAGCGGACGATCGCAAGCAGCGCCTGCTCGTCGTCGAGCGCGTATGACGCGATCAGCTCGGGCGTCGCATCGGGGACCTTGATTGTGATCAACTCGGCACGGGGTGCGATTCTGTTCTCTTTAGCCAGCCGAAAGCGATAGCGCGACCTCCCGGCGAGGCGGATATGCCATTGCAGCCCCTTCGCTTCCGTTGCGCGTATGGAATCCGGAAGCGATTTACGCATGCGAAAACTGTAAAGAACGTCGCCCACGTTGTCGGGAACCGCGATCTTCAATTTGTCGGCCCAGGCTTTAATTTCCGTGCGTTCGAACTCGAACTCCTTCATCCCCGCCTTCCAATGCGCGAAGAAGATTTTTTCGATGATGTCGTTGTAGCGGCTGGAACGCTTTTTCTTAGGCGGCACGGCGTTCATCGGCCTCCTCTTTATCCGTCTGGCGGATGCGGCGAGCGATGACCGTGCTCGGAACACCGTAATATGCGGCCGCTTCCGCCAATGTCATCTTCAGAAGCTTTTCGTCGCCCAACTGGACGATTTCGCGCGGCGGCGACGGCCGAAGCCGCATAGCTTTGACAATCTCTCCTGCGACCGCCCGCGCGAGAAGCGGCGGCACGGAATTGCCGATTTGGCGAAACCCGTGCCATTTGGTGACGTGAAACCGGAACCAGTCGGGATACGAGTGCAAGCGAGCCGCTTCGCGTACGGTAATACACCTCGCGTACAAATAGTGAATTGGACGCGGCGAGGTAAACGCACCCCGGTCCGTATTCGTGCCTGCACGCAGCGTGTTGCAAACGCCATGAGGATCGAGCTTGTGAAATCGGCTGGTCGGCTCCGTTCCACCCTGTTCGGTCGCGGCAAATCGTTGTCGGGAAAGCTTCGTGTGGTTCGCGCGCATGCTGGACGTCAACACGTTAGGATCGTATCGGCGGCGATACCCGAAATGGCTCGACTTGTTACCGAGTTCGCGCAAGACGCGCGCATAGGCCGAAGGCGTCCGAAGGTCGGCCCGAACGTCGTCTTCGTAGATCAATTTCGGAAACTGTTCGGCATCGGGAATATCGGCGAGGGCCTCGGCCACGGTCACTCGTTTCGAAGGCTCCGGGTAGCCCGGAAGTCGAAGTCCCTTTCGAGCACCGACTAGAAAGAGGCGTCGGCGGTCTTGCGGGACGCCGTAATCGGCGGCGTTCAAGACGCGATAAGGTAACAGTACGCTGTAATCTTTCGAGAGGTGCTTTACCAACTCATCGAGAAATTGGCGGTGGCGACCGAGCGTGAGCCCCCTCACGTTCTCGAATACGAAATATTTTGGTTCGAGTTCGCGCACGATGCGCACATAGTGACGCACGAGCGAATTGCGCGGATCGTCGAACGCGCGCTGCCCGATCATCGAAAAGCCTTGACAGGGCGCTCCGCCGAACACGATATCGACCTCGCGTTTGCCGATGTCGGCACGCTTGAGGATTTCGCGGCCCGATAGCTTGCTAACGTCCCTACAAAGGGTGGCGCAGTTCGGGAAATTGAATGCGTGGGTCGCGCAATGAACCGGATCGATTTCGACGGCGGCGGCGATATCGAAGCCCGCCTGTTCGAAACCCAGGCTCAGACCTCCGGCTCCCGCAAATAGGTCTATGCCGATCGGACGCATTTAGAACGCCTCCCCTTGTAAGAACAAAATTAGAACGACCGATCGAGAATCGATCGGTTAGCGGAGAAAGTCAAGGGTTCGCCGACAGACCGCCGACGGGTCTTTCAGTTCGCATTGCCATATCACCAGAACTTTCCACCCGAAGGCATTGAGAGACCGGAGGTGTTTCCGGTCCCGTTTCCGGTTCGCAACGATTTTCGTTCGCCAGAATTCGTCGTTGGATTTTGGCAACCGTCCCTTCCGGCATCGGTGGCCGTGCCAGAAGCACCCGTGGACGAATATGACCTTCTTTCGGAGACCGAAGACGATATCGGGTTTTCCCGGCAAATCCCTTCGATGAAGCCGAAAACGATAGCCCATTTTGTGGATCATGCTGCGCACGATTAGTTCCGGCGTCGTATTGCGTCCCTTGACCCGCGACATCAGCCAGGAGCGACGTTCCGGAGTGAGCCTATCCATGAGCATCACTATTTCACGACAGATGTCGGTTCGTCCTCGCCAAAAATCACTTCGACCGCTCACGAATGCATATCCGGGTATTCCGTGAACGACTATCCCGCTTTACTCGGACCAGCGATAACATGGTCATCGGCGTTGAGCGGCTATGTCCGGCAGAATCCCGCCTCGACCTGCTCCCGCCACCCTACCGGGAACGGTTTCATCAACACCGCCAGCGTCATCTCCGCCGGCTGTCGCCCATCCAGAATCGACTCGACGATGGCCGGCGCTAACAGGGTCATCCGGAGCACTCGGCTGACATAGGACGGGTTGATCTTCTCGGCCTTGGCAATCTCCTCGACCGTGCCGTAGATCCCGGTCTCCAGCAGCTTGCGCCACCTGAACCCGCGCGCTATGGCCTTGATCATGGTGCTGTCGATCCGGGCGCGCGGGGAACCCCAGGGCGATGCGCCGTCAGGGGTGATGACCTGCTTGCGTCCGCCCCGTTTGCGGATGGTGAACGGGACATCGATAGTGACAGTCTGAACCGACTCCATTACGCCGCCCTCCGGGGAGCGGCCGCGATCCCCGCCAGGTCTCGGACCATGCGGGCGAGACCCTGCACCCTCAGGCGGACCTTGAGCCCGGCAACGCCGACCTCGACGCGCTCGACGAGAAGCTGGACGATGCGCGCCTGCTCGGCCGGGAACAGTTCATCCCAAAGCGAGTCGAGGCCTTCCAAGGCTTCCCTGACTTCGGCCTCGGACAGGCCGTCGATCTCGGGCCGCGCCGACCGCCATGTGCCGACGATCACCTCCGGCGCGCGAAGCAGGCCGCGCAGCTGGTCGACCACCGCGCCCTCGATCTCGGCGGCGGGCACGCGCCCGACCGGGCAAGTCTTAGGTCCACGCTTCAGAACTGACTGGCTGGCATAATAGCGATAGAGCTTGTCACCCTTGCGGGTGTGCGTCGGCGAGAACGCCGCGCCGCCCGGACCGAACAGCAGCCCCTTGAGCAGTGCAGGGGTTGAGGCCCGCGTACGCGCGGCGCGCGACCTCGGGCTCACACCGAGTATCTCATGGACCTTGTCCCATAGGGCGCGGCCGACGATGGCGTCGTGCTCGCCGGGATAGGCCGTGCCCTTGTGAACCGCCTCGCCGATGTAGACCGGGTTGCTAAGTAGCCTGTAGAGGAAGCCCTTGTCGATCGACAACCCCTTCCTCTTGGTGATGCCTTCTTCGGTAAGCGTGCGCGCCAGAATGGTAGCGGAACCAATCTTGACGAACCGTTCGAAAATCGCGCGCACGGTAGCTGCCTCGGTCTCATTTACGACAAGCTTACGATCTTTCACTTCGTACCCGAGCGGTGGGTGACCTCCCATCCACATGCCCTTCCTGCGGCTGGCCGCGAACTTGTCACGGATTCGTTCGCCGATCACCTCGCGCTCGAATTGGGCAAAGGAAAGCAGGATATTGAGCGTGAGCCGCCCCATGGACGTCGTCGTATTGAAGGACTGCGTGACGCTGACGAAGGTCACGCCCCGCCGGTCGAACACCTCGACCAGCTTGGAGAAATCCATGAGCGAGCGGCTGAGCCGGTCGATCTTGTAGACGACGACCACATCGACCAAGCCCTCCTCGATGTCGGCCAGTAGGCGTTTCAGCGCGGGACGCTCCAGCGTGCCGCCGGAGAACCCTCCGTCATCGTACCGATCCGCCAACCGCACCCAGCCTTCGGGCTTCTGGCTCGCGATATAGGCCTCGCAGGCCTCGCGCTGGGCGTCGAGACTGTTGAACTCCATCTCCAACCCTTCCTCGGTCGACTTCCGCGTATAGACCGCGCAACGAAGCTTCCGGACGGTTTTCGGTGGGTCGAGTGGCTTTTTCATGGACGTTTCCGAGTGTTTTTGAGGCCGAAGAACACCCAACCATTCCACCGCGTCCCAGTGATGGCCCGAGCGATGGATGAGATCGACTTATAGGGCCGCCCCTGCCATTCGTAGCCTTCCTGCATGACCGTGACGGTGTGCTCGACGCCTTGCCATTCCCGAATCAATCGCGTGCCAGCAATCGGCTTGTTGTCCGTGCGAATCCGACACTGCACGGTTTTGCCCTCGTTGAGCTGCTCGGCCAGCGCGTCGAGACGTTCGATTGTCTCGGGCTTCAGCCCACCGTAGGCGAGTTCCTGGATGCGGTAGGCGAGCCGGCTTTCAAGGAAACGGCGGTTGTAGGGCGGCGGCTCCGTCTCGAAAAGATCGCGCCACTGCTTCTTGAGATCCGTCGTCGGCGTCGTCTTCAGGGCCGCGATTCGGGCGATGATGGTTTCGGTCATGGCGTGGCTTCGTCCGTCGGATTGGCGACGGTTGCATGACTGCTCTGACGGGCGGGGAAGTCGAGACAACTCTCTCCGCAGTGGCCGGTTACTTGCCTTGACTGTCGGCGGGCTTTGAGCCGGACGAGGCCGCGCCCGAGAATTCCGCAGAGTTCCCCAATTCGCTCGGCGGATGACATCCGCGCCGGGGCAATGGCATTGGGTCCGAAGAGATGATGGGGCATGGCGGCCGTCCGGGATCGATGCGTTCGCACGGACGGTAGGCGCCGCGGCGGGGCAACGGAAGTAAAGGCCAGTCCTTGTCGCGATTGCGCGTAAACAAAAGTGCCAGAGCGAAATGCATCGCATCTTGTCGGAGACAGAGAGCGCCTGGCGGTGTTCTCCGCGAGCCGCTCCTCAGGTCCCCAACCACCTGTAGATGCCGAGCACGTTGATCGCCGTGAACGCGCCCTGCAGCACGACGAGGCTGGACTCCCGCTGCGCGAATCCGGCCGCGCACCACAGCAGCGACGAGACCAGGAACAGCATGAACCCGTATCCCGTGACGCCCATGTTGAGCGCGACCAGAACGGCGCCCGTGACGCCGGCACCGGTGCCGATCCATTTGGCCGGCTGCAGCCAGGGCATCTCCCGATGGAGCCGCGCCATGCTGCGCATGGTTCAGATTTCCCGGGCAAACCAGCGGATGCGGCCGACGATATTGATCTCGTCGGCCATCCGCTCGTAGGCGGTGTAGAGGGGATTGTCGGAGACGATCCGCACCCGTGGCGGATCGCCGACGGGGACGAACTCGAGCCTTTTGGCCACCAGTCCCATGCCGTCGAACAGCACGAACACTCCGGGCGGCGTCGGCGACGCGCGGGACAGGTCGACCAGGATGATGTCGCCATCCTGAAGGGTGGGCAGCATGCTGTCCCCCTCGACGTGCATGATGCGGAGCTGGGCAGGATCGGCCTTCAGCTCGTCGCGGATCCAGGCTCTCTGGAAGTGGTACGGCTTGCCGTTCTCGGGCGAGTCCTCGACCAGCCGACCGCCGCCCATGGCGGCGACGACGCGGACGGAGGGGATGGCGACGAACATCTCCTCGGGCGCGATGTTGTCGATGATCGGGGATTCGCCCTCGACGGAGCCCAGGCCGTGCAGCAGCCAGTCGCGATCCGCCTTGAGGGCGGCCGCGACCTTTTCCAGATTGCCCAGGTTCGGGCTCTCCGATTTGCCGCGCATCATGTCGTAGACGAAGGAGCGGTTGACGCCCGCGATCTCGGCCACCTGGCGGGCGTTGAGCCCGAGCTGCCGAGACCGGGCGCGGAGTCGGTCGGCGAGGGAGTGGCGCATGGCGGCAAGTCCTGCCTGTGGATTTAGTGGATAACGTGGAATATGTGGATTAAAAAGGATTGATTCGTCCACGTCAAGTCCGTAAGGATTAGGGGCTTTGCCTCGGGCGCGGAGCGGAACCATGGGCTTGACGGAGAAGGCTTATTTTGGGCTGGAGGAGATCGAGGAGCGCTGGGGCCTGCCCCGGCGCGATCTCGTTTATCTGATCGAAAACGGGATTCTCAAGGTTTCCGTCCGCGTCTGGAGCCTCCCGGTCGAGCGGGGCTGCTACGAGGATGCGGCCGAGGGGCCCTTCCCCATGCCGCTGGAGCGGCGGCCGATCTCCGGCCTTCTCGATCTGACCCCGGTCGTTGCCCATCGCCTGCTCCGGGACGGCCACGGAACGGTCGAGAACTTCGCTGCCCCCGAGGGGGAATATCTCTGGATCATGGAGCCGGTTAATACCATCCGCGTCCGCGTCGAGGATCTGGTGGTCCGGCGGGAGGAGCGGGACCGCGTGGAGCGGGAGCACCCCATCGGCACGCGCGCCGGGGCCGGGGGGAAGCCCGCCTTCGAGCATCGGGACGACTACTCGGAGGTTCACATCCAGGACCGTACGTTCCACCTCGGCGCCTGTCAGGCCAAGGTGGTTCGCGCGCTCCACGAGGCCGCCAAGAGCCGAATCCCCTGGCGGCACGGCAAGGAGGTGCTGGGCGAGGCCGGCTCCTCCTGCTCGCGCATGGCCGACCTGTTCAAGACCCAGAAGAACTGGCGATCGCTGATCCTCTCCGATCGCAAGGGACGCTATCGCCTCAATCTGCCGATGCCCTGAGACGGGTCCGCCGCTTCGATCCGCGGTCCCGCTTATTCATCGTCATCTTCTTCGTCCCCCTGGCGATCCCCCGCCTCGTCCCCCGATGAGCGGGTTCCATCCCCCGATCATCCCCTTGTGATCCCCACGACGTCCGAATCCGGCCTTGGCATCCTCTCCGGCGAAACATCGACCGCAGGGAACCGACCGTCATGCCGTCTCCTTTTCTCAACCAGTTCGAACTCGCCCAGCGCTGGCACCTCTCGCATCGGACGCTGGAGCGCTGGCGCTGGCAGGGCCGGGGGCCCCGCTATCTCAAGGTCGGCGGCCGGGTGCTCTACCGCGCCGAGGACATCGACGCCTACGAGGCCGGCCGGCTTCGTCTGAACGCGGGCGGCGAGCCTGTGCCCACCGCGGAGGCCGTCCGATGATCGCGGCCGGCTCTCTTCATTTCATTCCGCGCGGACGTTCCCGGTCGCCCGCGGACGAACCGGCGGCGCCGGAACTTCTCGCCGGCGAGTCCGCCCTTCTGACCTGGCTCGAAGTGGCCCGGCCGGGCGAGCGGCTCGCCTATCACGCGGGTCATCTCGCGCTCGACCGCGCTCGCGGCTGGTCTTCGCTCGGGCCGGCGGTCCGCGAGGAGCTCGGCCGGGTCGCCGACCGGGCGATGAAGCTCGCCGACCGGGGCCGGCTTCTGCTGGCCCAGCGCCGCCTCGACGACGGCCGCATCGCCTACCTGGCGATCAAGCCGGCGCCGCGATTCCGTTTTGCCGCCCTGTCCCCGAACCGCTGATGGAGCCCTTCATGTCTCACGATCCCTTCGAACGCCACGGCATCGAGCACCTCTCGCCGTCCTCCCTCAATCTCTGGGCCGCCGAACCGGCGCTGTGGGTCATGGAACGGCTCCTGGGCCGCCGTTCGCCCACCAGCGCCAACGCGGCCCGCGGCAAGGCCGTCGAGCACGGCATCCACTTAGGACTCCTGGAGCCGACCCTGCCGGTGGCCGAATGCGTCATGGCGGCCGAGGCCGCCTTCGATCGCGAGATGGCCCTCAATCCCGACGAGCGCCGCGAGTCCGAGCGCAAGAACCTTCCCGGCTATGTCGAGCACGGCCTCAAGGAGCTCCGCCAGTACGGCGTTCCCACCGCCTACCAGGAGAAGGTCTCGGTCGCCCTCGACGGCGTGCCCGTTCCCATCATCGGCTACATCGACTGGCGCTTCGACCAGCACGGGCTGGTGGTCGATCTCAAGACCGCCGAGCGCCTGCCGTCGGCCATCTCGGATTCCCACGGCCGCCAGGGCGCCGTCTACGCCAGCGCGCATGGCAACTACGGCATGCGCTTCGCCTACGTGAAGCCAACGGTGGGTAAAGCGGATGGCCGGGCGGTCGCCGTCTACGAGATGTCGGGCGACGACGTCCGCCGCCATCTCGACGCCCTCCGACAGATCGCCATCCGGCTCGGGCGTTTCCTCGCTTTGTCTTCCGATCCTCAAGAACTCGCCGGCCTGCTCGTCCCCAACTACGACGCCTTCTACTGGAGCAACGCCACCACGCGGGCCAATGGCGTCCAGGTCTTCGGTTTCTGATTTTCCAACCTTCGTCAACCACGGCAACAGCAAGGAGAAACGACCATGCCTCTTCACATCGGCGGCACCGGCACCGGCAAACCCTACGTCAAGTACAACGCCAAGGCGGACAAGTGGTTCGTCCGCGGCGAGGACGGCGAGGACCTGGAGATCGCGCGCCCCATTTTCGCCATCGACTTCGCCAACATCGCCACCGGCTGGCTCATGTTCCGCGAGGGCCAGGCGCCCGAACGCCGCATCGACCCCAGCCTGGAGCGGGCCGCGCCCTCGCCCGGCGAGGGCTTCAAGCGCGGCTTCGTGGTGATGGCCTTCAGCCCGAAGTTCTTCGGCGGCGCGGCGGAGTTCTCCAGCGCCTCGATCCACCTCTCCAACGCCATCAAGGATGTCTATGCCCAGTGGGAAAGCCAGAAGAGCCGGCATCCGGGCCTGCTGCCGGTGGTCGCCTGCACCGGCGCCGAGTCCATGAAGGACAAGTACGGCACCAACTACCGGCCGAAGTTCGAGATCGTGAAGTGGATCGAGCGCCCGGCGGCTTTGCCCGACGCAAGCCCAGCCGAGGCCGGGGACGTCTGGAAGGATGCCGCTCCCGCGACGGCCAAGCCCCAGGCCGGCCACGTGCCGCCGCCTCCGGCCGTCCCGGCTCCGGCCCCCGCCGGCGATCCCATGCTGGAGACGGAGTTCTGATCTCCGCCTCCCCGCTCGCGGCCCCGGACGATCTCCGGGGCCGCCCTTTTCCCGATCACCGCACTGGTTCCGGACCGTGTCCGCCGACGACCCTCGCCTCATGATCGAACCCGATCCGGAACAAATGCTCCGCCACCTGGAGCATCTGTACGGCGGATTCCTGGACGGCTGCCAGGAGGGCCGGATCGAACTCGCCTGGACCGACGGGAGAGACGGGAAGCTCCGGCATGCCGCCATATTCGGCACCGACGAGTTTGATCTCCTTGCCGAGCGCGCCGCCGCCGAGAACCGCAAATCCGGCCAGAACGTCTACATCGGCGCGGCGCTGAGGAAGCCCGACATCCCGCCCTTCGGCCGCTGCGGGGATGAGGATTTCCTGGCGCTCACCGCCTTCTACGCCGATCTCGACGACGAGGGCGCCGCCGCGAAGGCCAAGACCCTCTATCGGGGATGCCCGCCCACCGCCGTGGTGGTGACCGGCCGGCACCCTCACGTCCGCGCCCAGCTGCTGTGGCGACAAGAGACGCCCGAGCGCGATCCCGACGTCTGCCGCCGCCAGAACATTGCCATCGCCGAAGCGCTCGGCGGCGATCGCACCGTGGTCAACCCGAGCCGCGTTCTCCGCCTCGGCGGCTCCATCGCCTGGCCGGCAAAGCCCGGGCGCATCGTCGAGCGCACCGAGTTCATCGCCTTCGACGACGGCCGACCCCGGATGTATATGCCGGGACAGATCGCCAGGACGTTTCCGCCGGCGCAATCCTCGCTCGCGCCCGCGTCACCATCGCCGGGCCAATCGCCGACGCCGGCTTCCCCCGCGCCATCGACGGCCATCCTCAACATCGGCTCCGAATTCGATGGCGTCTCGGTCGAGGCCTGTCTCGCCCGCGTTCGCGCCGGCGACCACTGGCACGACAATCTGGTCCGCTTGACCGGCCACTGGATCGCGCGCGGCTGGTCCGACGCCGAGATCCTCGCCGCCGCCTCGTCCCTCACGCTGCCCGGCTGGACCGTCGAGCAGACCGTCCGCGAGGTAACGGCCATGATCGCCGGCGGACGGACGAAGTGGAACGTTCCCAGCCCAGCGCATCGGGTGGAAGACGTCTCCGCTGTTGTGCCCCTGCAGCCCGCCTTCCTCGACAGCCTCAACCTCGCCATGCTGCCGAGGCGCCGCTGGCTGCTCGGCCGCTCGCTGCTTCGCGGGCAGCTCACCTTGCTGGTGGCCCCGCCCGGCGTCGGCAAGTCCACCCACGGCATTGCCCGCGCGGTCGCCGTCGCCACGGGCCGCAACCTCACCGGCGAGACGGTCCACGAGCAGGTCCGGGCCTGGATCTACAACACCGAGGACGACGCCGACGAGCTGAAGCGCCGCCTGGGCGCGGTCCTGCTGCACGGGTCGATTCCCTTCGCGGAAGTCAAAGATCGCGTCGCGCTCAACTCCGGCGCGGACCGGCCGCTGCTGTTCGCCAGGGCCGACCGCAACGGCACGGTCGTCCGCCTGCCCGATGTCGACGCCTGCATCGCCCGGATCCGCGAACACGGCATCGGCCTCTTCGTCGTCGACCCCTTCATCGAGACCCACGAGCTCGACGAGAACTCCAACGAGCAGATCAAGGCCGTCGCGGTCATGTTCCGCGAGGTGGCGCGCGCCGCCGACTGTGCCGTGCTGCTGGTCCACCACACCGCCAAGCCGCCGCAGGGATCGAGCGACGGCCACGCCGGCAACATGAACACCGCGCGGGGCGCCAGCGCGCTGGTCGGCGTCGCCCGCGTGGTCCAGACCCTGTTCGCCATGAGCGAGAAGGATGCCGAGCGCCACGGCGTCGCCAAGGAGGACCGCCATCGCTACCTCCGCCTCGACGACGCCAAGGCCAACCTTGGCCTGACCAGCCCCGAGGCAAGGTGGTTCCGGAAAGCGGGCGTCGCGCTTCCCAACGGCGACGAGGTCGGCGTGCTGGTGCCCGAGGACCTCCAGCGGTCCGCCGGCGAAGACGGACCCGAGGCCTCGGACCTCCATCACACCATCGTCGCCGTGCTGCTGGCCCGCACCGCCGCGGCGGAAATCACCGTCAACGCCGCCGCCCGCCTGCTCGCCTGGTCCGACGACGAGCGCTTCCATCGCTACCGCTACACCGACGAGCAGGGGCACCAGCGCGTCAAACGCTTCCTGCGCGATGCCGTCAAGGCGGCCGCCCAGGCCGGCATCGCCGTGATCTCCGGCGGGAAGTCGCATGGCTTTACCTGCGACGCTTCCACTACCCCGCCGCTCCTGCGCCGCTTCGAAACCCCCGTCGCCCCGGCCGATCTGGCCGCCCAGAAACCCGACTTCACCGAGGAGGACGACCTATGAGCCCCAATCCGTGTGCCCCGTGTGCCCCTTTCGTGTGCCCCCAGGGAACACGTTGTTTTCATTGGATGTGTCCGTGTGCCCCTGGAACGCGGGGCACACGAAATTCTAAGTCATTGATTTCATTGCGTGTGTCCGTGTGCCCCGTGTGCCCCCCCTATAGGGGGGAGGCGCGGCGGGGCACAGCCGCCGCCACCTCCCTCCCTGGGGGCGCGATCGCCATCGCCGGGGGCACGCCATGAGCCCGTCGCCCGTTCGCCGGATCGGCGCGGTCGATCCCGCCAACGATCCGATGGCGCCCCCCGAGTACGTCGTCCAGGCCATCGTCGACGGCCTCGACCACGCGGCGCACGCCATGGAGCGGAAGTGGGGTGTCGGCCGCCTGCGCCTGCTGGTCTCGGATCTCCTGCGCGCCAAGTTCGACGCCCAGAAGGACAAGCTCGACGCCGCCATCGAGAGCGGCAGCGTCATCTACGTCCGCGCCCACGCCGAGGGCATGAAGCGGGCCTGGGCCGTCCTCGACGAGGCCGCGACGGAGGCCGGCCACAAACCGCTCTCGCCCGAGGTCTGGGAATGCGTCCTGCCCGAGAGCGGCGAGGTGGTGGCCATCGTCCGCGACATCCCCGAAGCCCATCGCGTCTGCCGCGAGGTCCGCGTGTTCACGCTGGCCGAGATCGCGCGGCTGATCGAGGCCCTCGGCCATGCCGCGCTCGAGGTCAAGCGCGTCTTCCCCGGCGCCGAGATCGCCCGCGTCGACAGGCCCGAGATCGACTGGGGCAAGGGCGACCCCATCCCCTTCTGAAACCATCCACCCGAGAGGAGACAACCCATGTCCACGATCCAGGCGGCCATCCAGGTCACGCCCCCGACCGCCGGGGCGATGCACGCAGTGGCGAACGACAGGCCGACGGCGATCCTCGCCCTCGATCTCGGCACCACCACCGGCTGGGCCATGCGCCTCGTCGACGGCGCTATCGTCTCCGGCACCATGGCGTTCCGCTCCGGCCGCTACGAAGGGGGCGGCATGCGATTCTTGCGCTTCCGCTCCTGGCTCGACGAGCTGCTGCGGAACAACCCGAGCCTCGGGCCGGTGCATTTCGAGGAGGTGCGCCGGCACGCCGGCACCGACGCCGCCCACATCTACGGCGGCTTCCTCGCCCACCTCGCCGCCTGGTGCGAGCAGAGGCGCATCCCCTACCAGGGCGTGCCGGTCGCCACCATCAAGCGCTTTGTGGCCGGCAAGGGCAACGCCGACAAGCAGGCCGTGATCGCGGCGGTCAAGGCGCGCGGTTTCGCCCCCGTCGACGACAACGAGGCCGACGCCATCGCCATCCTGCTCTGGGCCGTGGACACCGCGGGAGGGGTGCGATGAGGTGGCATCCGAAAGGCTACGGCGGCGAGCGCCGCGACCCCGAGCAGATCAAGCGCGAGGGCTGGAAGGAACAGGGCGTTCTGGTGATAGCCGAGGACGACCGGCGCCTCACCTGGCCCGAGCGCGAACTGATCAGGCAGCTGGGATCGAAGCTCTACGGGAAGCGATCCGGAAAGGAGGTGGGCCATGGCTGACATCCGCTGGACGGCGTCGTTGATCGAGGAGCGCATGGTGGAAGCGGCGGATACGCTGAAGCGCCTGCCCGAAGAGCGCATACGCGGCTACTTCAGCACCTGGCCGCCGGTGATCCGCGATTACTGGGAGGCGTTCGGTCGGGAAGACGTGCGTCTTCGGCGCGGCCCACCCTCGCCCGCCGCCATCGACCGCATGGACGAGGCGCTCGCCTGGCTGGCTTGGCTCGGGCCCGCGGAAGCGAAAATCGTTTGGCTGCGCGCATCGGGGGAACGGTGGAAGACCGTGTGCTGGAAAGTCGGCATGGCTCGTTCCGCCGCGCATGAGTACTGGCTCTACGCCCTTTGCGTGATCGCCTGGCGCCTCAACGGGCGGGTTGTCCGGTCCCGATGGTCGCGCCGGCAGCTCGTCGCGATGACGCGCGCCGCGCAATCCTGAGCAGGCGAGCGAAAAGTGTCCGCGAACACTTTTCGCGCGGACAGATCCGGGCCGGGAAGGCTATGTTTTCACCATCCTCGCGAGAGGCGCGCGCGGAGGCCATCTTCGATGGATCATGGCAACGAATACCACGTCGAGCGGCCGCCGCCATGTTTGACCAGATGACCCTTCTCGACCAGTTGCCGGAAATGCTCTTTCAGCGTATTGCGGCTGGCGCCCGTGAGCTTGATCATCTCGCCGATGCCGACCCTCCCGTGTTCGCGGGCATGGTCCACAATGCGCAGCGAAAGCTCCGGCAGGCTTGAAAGCACCAGCTTCTCGCGCTCGATCTTTTTTGCCAATCGCTTCATCTGCTGCTGCAAAGCGCGCAGGAAGAACAGCAGCCACGGCTGCCAATCCGGCGCGTCGGTGCGGATCGTCGCTTGCGTTTGCCTGAGCGCAAGGTAGTAACCCTCCTTGCTGTGTTCGATGACGCTTTCGAGCGAACTGTACGGCACATAGGCATACCCCGCCTGCAGGAGCAGCAGGGTGGTGAGGATGCGGCTCAGCCGCCCGTTGCCGTCCTGAAACGGATGAATCTCGAGGAACACGACGGTGAAAACGCCGATGATGAGCAGCGGGTGCAGCCGACTCTGCTCGCGGGCTTGGGCGAGCGAACTCATGAGTTCGGACATCAGGCGCGGCGTATCGAAGGGTGTCGCCGTCTCGAAGATGATCCCGATCTGCCGGCCGGTCGCATCGAAGGCGGCGACGCTGTTGGAGGAGGTCTTGTACTCGCCGCGATGGCGAGCGTCCTTCTCGCTGTGGACGAGGAGATCGCGGTGTAGCTGCTTGATGTGGTTCTCGGTGATGGCGATGTCTTCCCAGGACCGGAAGACCAGTTCCATCGCCTCGGCGTAGCCGGCCACTTCCTGCTCGTCGCGGGTGGCGAAGGATTTGATCTGCAGGTTGGCGAGCAGCCGCTCGACCTCGCGGTCGGTGAGTTTGCTCCCCTCGATGCGCGTCGAGGAGCCGATGCTTTCGATCGTCGCCACACGCCGAAGCGCCGACAGACGTTCGGGCGCCAACGTACCGAGCGCGCGCCATGCTCCCTTGAACTCGTCGATCTCGGCGATCAGCGTCAGAATCTCGGGCGTGATCCGGAGGGTGTTGATCTTAATCGCATGCTCTACCATGTCCAAATATACACCCAATTACACCCAAATAGGCAAGCCAAATATACACCCAAATACACCCGATTTCAGCCAATGCATTGATATAAAACGGGTCCTCCCTGGCGCAAATCGTATGCTGGCGGCAACGGCCCGGGACTTCGCCACCGACAGCCCTAAAATCTGAGTTACCAGTTACCGGTTACCACCCCGGCCGAGGCCCAAGAGAGCCCGGTAATCCGCCGCTTTCGACGCTGCCGGGAGTGGTAACCACCCCGGTAACCGGCCCGGTACGGTTACCACCCAGGTTACCACCCGGCGGCCGGTCAGCGCCCACAACACGAGAACAAGATGACGCTGTCGTTTCCCGACACGGTCGAGCGCTGGCCGCTCGCCCGGCTGATCCCCCATGCGCGCAACGCCCGGACCCATTCCGAGGACCAGGTGGCGCAGATCGCGGGGTCGATCGCCGAGTTCGGCTTCGTGAACCCGGTGCTGGTCGGCGACGACGGGGTGATCGTGGCGGGCCACGGCCGCGTCCTGGCCGCGCGCAAGCTCGGCCTTGCCGATGCGCCGGTGATCGTTCTCTCGCACCTCACGCCGACGCAGCGCCGCGCGCTGATGATCGCGGACAATCGCATCGCCGAAAACGCCGGCTGGGATGACGAGATGCTCGGCGCCGAACTCGCCGCGTTGCGCGACGAGGACGTCGATCTGGCATTGCTCGGCTTCGACGATACCGATATCGACCGGCTGCTCGCCGGCACACTGGACGAGGCCAACGACCCCGATGAAGCGCCGGAGCCTCCGGTCGATCCCGTCAGCCGCCCGGGCGACATCTGGATCTGCGGCGAGCACCGCGTGCTGTGCGGCGACGCCACCGTGCTGAGCGATGTCGAGACGCTGCTCGGCGGCGAGCTCGCCGACATGTGTTTCACCGACCCGCCTTACAACGTCAATTACGCCAACTCGGCCAAGGACAAGCTGCGCGGCAAGAACCGCGCGATCCTGAACGATGCGCTCGGCGAAAGCTTCGGTGCGTTCCTCCACGACGCCAGCGTCAACATCCTCACCGTCACCAAGGGGTCGATCTACATCTGCATGTCATCGTCGGAACTCGACACGCTGCAAAAGGCGTTCCGCGAGGCGGGCGGGAAGTGGTCGACCTTCGTGATCTGGGCCAAGAACACCTTCACCCTCGGCCGCGCCGACTACCAGCGCCAGTACGAGCCGATCCTCTACGGCTGGAAGGAAGGCGCCGACCATTATTGGTGCGGGGCGCGCGATCAGGGCGATGTCTGGTTCTTCGACAAGCCGCACAAGAGCGATCTGCACCCGACCATGAAGCCGGTGGCTCTGGTCGAGCGCGCGATCCGCAATTCGTCGAAGAGCCGGGACATCGTGCTCGACCCGTTCGGCGGATCCGGAACTACCCTCATTGCCGCCGAGCGCGCCGGCCGGCGCGCGCGGCTGATCGAACTCGATCCCAAGTATGTCGATGTGATCGTCGATCGCTGGCAGGCGCTCGCGGGCGGCGAAGCCGTGCACGCCGGCGACGGCCGCCGCTTTCGCGACATAGCGGCGCCTCCGCGCTGACCCTCGTGCATGGTCTGGCTCCACATCCCGCCACGGATCCTGGCGGCCGGGGAGGACGGCCCCTGTTCGGGCTCTCGCTCTGCGCCGGCGCCGGAGGACTCGACCTCGGCCGTCCTCGTGGCCCGGATGGAAGAAGCGGCCCTGGATCCGGCGCCTGTCTGGGACGACCTTGCGACCTTCGACGGCCGCCCGTGGCGTGGCGCGGTGGACATCGTCCTTGCGGGCTATCCGTGCCAGCCGTTCTCGGTCGCCGGACGGCGGCGCGCCCCGACGCTGAACCCGCTGTTCGTCGAGGCGCTGATGGGCTGGCCCATCGGGTGGACCGGCTTCGCCTCTGCGGCAACGGCGTGGTCCCCCTGGCTGCGGCGCATGCGTGGCGAACTCTCAAGGCTCGGCTGGGAGTGTGAAGGTTGAGACAATCGCGGCGCATGTCCATGGTCGAAGCCGTCGCCAACGTGGCGGTCGGCTACGGCATCGCGGTCGCCACCCAGGCAATGGTGTTCCCGATGTTCGGGCTGCGGGCGAGCCTGTCCGATAACCTGCTGATCGGGGCGATCTTCACGGCCGTGAGCGTCGCCCGCAGCTATACGCTCCGGCGGCTGTTCGAGGCCCTGCGGCAAGTGCCATCGCGCCGGATCATAAGATGATCTAAACGGCCCCAACAAAGCAATCCGATGATCGGCTTATCGGCTCGGATTATGCTCCGTATAGAGCGTTCATGTGCGCCATCGACAACGGAGATGCCGCCATGACCAAGCGCCGCGACAACCCCCAGGCCCTCGACGCCTTCATCGCCAAGAAGGCCGAGATCGACGCCATGCTCACCCGCCTCCGGGACTTGAGCGACGACCACTTCGACTGGAGCCCGGACGAGATCAATTGGGGCCACGTCGGGACGCTCGGCCACTACGCCGAGCTGCTCAAGCGGATCACCGACAGCGCCTTCAAGGAAGGCGAGTTCGCCGGATAGCTGGCCACGGCTCCGCTCGGCCCCGACCGGGTCCGCCCGGCGGGGCTTCGGGTGGTAGGGGCGCGGGATCGTCCGCGCTCCTTGACCCGAAGGAGACTTCCATGACGAACACGCTCACCGCCACCCAGCAATCGGTCCTGAAGATCGCCGCCAAGCATGACGACCGCGCCATCCGCTGGCCCGAGCGCCTGCGGGGCGGCGCCGTCAAGAAGGTCGCCGACGCCCTCGTCTCGGCCGGACTCGCCCGCCACGAGGGCGACGTTCTGGTCGCCACGGACGAAGGCCTGCGCGCCGTCGGCGTCCAGCCCGCGTCCGCCCCCAAGGCCAAACGCACCGGCCGCGCCAAGGACGCGTCCAAGAAGGGCGACGCCAAGGCACCGCGCGCGACACGGGCCGACAGCAAGCAGGCTCGTCTGATCGAGATGCTGAAGCGCAAGGAGGGCGCCAGCATCGAGGAGATCGCCAAGGCCTTCGGCTGGCAACCGCACACGGTGCGTGGCGCCATCGCCGGCGCGCTCAAGAAGAAGCTCGGCCTCGAGGTGACCTCGGAGAAGGTCGAGGGTCGCCGCGTCTACCGGATCGAGGCGTGAGGCGATCATGACCGACACCCAAGTCACCCTCGCGGGCCGCCGCATCGTCGAAGTGCGTTCGATGAGCGTGCGCGAGCTCGAGGCCGAAGGCTGGCCGCCCGACGAAACCGTGCCCGCCCTCGTCCTCGACAACGGCGCCATTCTCTTCCCGTCCCGCGACGAGGAGGGAAACGGCCCGGGCGCGCTGTTCGGCGCGACGGCGCTGAAGCAGGGGTTCCGCGTCCTCGCGCCGCGACATACCTGACGCGCCGCCCAAGCCGCCGACCGTGGCCAGTGCCGCCGGGACCAGTGTCCCGGCGGCATTCCGTTTCGGCGCGGCGCTTCCTTTCTTCCGGAGACTGCAGTTGGGACTGTCGATCCGCGCCTACGCCCGGCATCGCGGCGTGAGCCACGTCGCCGTGCAGAAGGCGATCAAGGCCGGTCGCATTCCGGTGGAGCCCGACGGCACCGTCGATCCGGCAAAGGCGGACGCCGCCTGGGAGCGCACGACCGAGCCCGGGCGATCCAAACCGAAGCCGCGGAAGCTAAAGCCGGTCGCGGACGTGGCGCTGGGCTCGGTGCGCGAGACGCTCAAGGAGCAAGGACTTCCCGTGGGCGGCCCAGAGGGAGGTGGCGTCACCTTCGTCCAGGCCCGCACCGCCCACGAGATCGCCAAGGCGCATCTCGCCCGCCTGCGGCTGCAACGCATGAAGGGCGAGATGGTGGACCGGGCGCGGGCAACCGCGCTGGTGTTCCGGCTGGCGCGCGAGGAGCGGGACGGCTGGGTCAACTGGCCGGCGCGCGTCGCGGCATTGATGGCGGCCGAACTCGGCGTGGAGGCGCATCCGATGCAGAAGGTTCTGGAGACCCATGTCCGAGCTCACCTCGCCGACCTCGCCGAGGTTCGACCCGAGTTTCGATGACCCGGCTGGTTTCGAGGGCGGCGAGGAATTCCGCCAATCGTGGCGCGATGGCCTAACGCCGGACCCGACGCTCAGCGTTTCCGAGTGGGCCGACCGGCATCGCGTGCTCAGCCCGCGCGCTTCGGCCGAGCCCGGGCGTTACCGAACCGGTCGCACCCCCTACATGCGGGCGATCATGGACGCGCTGTCGCCGTCGCATGCCGCGCGTCGCATCGTATTCATGAAGGCGGCGCAGGTCGGCGCCACGGAGGGTGGCAACTGCTGGATCGGCTACGTCATCCACCACGCGCCGGGACCGATGCTCGCCGTGCAGCCGACCGTCGAGCTCGCCAAGCGCTTCTCGCGCCAGCGCATCGACCCGCTGATCGAGGAGAGCCCCATTCTGCGCGAGCGTGTGAAGCCGGCGCGGTCCCGCGATGCCGGCAACACGGTGCTGTCGAAGGAGTTCCCGGCGGGGCTGCTGGTCATGACCGGCGCCAACAGCGCGGTCGGCCTGCGCTCGATGCCGGCGCGCTATCTGTTTCTGGACGAGGTGGACGCCTATCCGCCCTCGGCCGACGAGGAGGGCGATCCGGTGGCGCTCGCCGAGGCGCGCACGCGCACGTTCGCGTGGCGGAGCAAAATATTCTTGGCCTCGACGCCGACGATCCACGGGGTCTCGCGCATCGAGCGCGAGTACGAAGCCTCCGACCAGCGGCGCTACTTCGTGCCCTGTCCGCATTGCGAACACCGGCAGTGGCTCCGCTTCGAGCGGCTCCGGTGGGAGAAAAGCAAGCCGGAGACGGCACGCTATCTTTGCGAGGCATGCGACGGCGCGATCGAGGAACATCACAAGACCGCTATGCTGGCGGCCGGCGAGTGGCGAGCGACCGCGACATCGTCCGATCCGGGCACGATCGGCTTCCACCTCTCGGCGCTCTATTCGCCCGTGGGCTGGCTGTCATGGACGGAGATCGCCCGGGCCTGGGAGACGGCGCAGGCGACGGACGAGGCCAAGCGGAGCTTCAAGAACAGCATGCTTGGCGAGACCTGGATGGAAACCGGCGAGGCGCCGGACTGGCAGCGCATCTACGAGCGGCGCGAGACGTGGCCGAACGGCACGGTGCCGGCCGGCGCGCTGTTCCTGACGGCCGGCGCCGACGTCCAGAAGGACCGGATCGAGATCGACGTCTGGGCCTGGGGCCGGGGACTGGAAAGCTGGCTGATCGACCACATCGTCATCGAGGGCGGTCCCGAGAAAGCCGAGACCTGGGCCGAGCTGGACAAACTGCTCGGCCGCACCTGGATGCACGCCGGCGGCACCGCCATGGGGATCGCCCGCCTCGCCATCGACACCGGCTACGAGACCCCCGCCGTGTACGCGTGGGCGCGCCGGTCTGGGTTCGGCCAGGTGGCGCCGGTCAAGGGCGTCGAGGGCTTCAATCGCGCGAGCCCGGTCTCGGGGCCGACCTACGTCGACTCGACCGAAGGCGGCAAGAAGGTCCGGCGCGGCGCGCGCCTCTGGACCGTCGCCGTCTCCACCTTCAAGTCGGAGACCTACCGATACCTGCGCCTCGACCGCCCGACCGACGAGGAGCGGGCGGCGGGTGCCTGCTTCCCGGCCGGAACGGTGCATCTGCCGTCGTGGGCCGATGCCGAGTGGGTGAAGCAGCTGGTGGCCGAGCAGCTGGTCACGGTGAAGACCCGGCGCGGCTTCGCCCGGCTCGAATGGCAGAAGCTGCGCGAGCGCAACGAGGCGCTCGACTGCCGTACTTACGCCCGCGCCGCCGCCTGGATTCTCGGCGCCGACCGCTGGGCGGAGAGCAAGTGGCGGGACCTGGAAGCACAGGCCTGCCCCCGCGAACCGGCGGGGGTCGGTGTCCCCGCCGTCGGTTCCGAGAGCGCAAGCGATACCGACGCGGCCCCCAACGCCGGCCTCGTGCGCCGCCCGATCCGCAGGGGCCGCAAGGTGTTCCGTTCCTCCTACATGTCGTGACCGTCCATGACCCTCGACGAACTCAAGGCCGAGCGCGAGCGCGTGCTGGCGCGGCGCAATTCGCTGGTCAGCCGCGTCTCGGTCGGCGACCGCAGCGTCCAGTACGACCTGGCCCAGGCCGACAAGGTCCTGGCCGACCTGGAGCGGCGCATCGCCCAGATGGAGAAGAGAGGCCCGCGCCGCCGAATTCTCGTCTACGCGAGCAAGGGACTCTGATTATGCTCGGCAGCCTGCGCCGCCGCATCGGTGCCTTCATCGGCGGGTTCAATGGGGGCTTCGAGGCGGGGATGGGCAATCGCCGGCTCAGGGCCTTCCAGCCCTCGCGCGCCCATCTCAACACGCTGATCGCCGCCGCCGGTCCGGACATCACGGCGCGCGCCCGGCACCTGATCCGCAACAACGGCTACGCGGCGAATGCCATCGAGAGCTGGGCCGGCAACGTGGTCGGCGCCGGCATCAAGCCGTCGTCGCTGATCGGCGATGCGGAACTGAAGGCACGCGTGCAGACGCTGTGGCTGGCCTGGACCGACGAGAGCGACGCCGAGGGATTCACCGACTTCTATGGCCTGCAGCGCCGGGCGGTCCGCGAGGTGTTCATCGCCGGCGAGGTGTTCTTCCGCTTCCGCCCGCGCCGCCTCGAGGACGGCCTGGCGGTGCCGCTGCAACTGCAGATGATCCCCTCCGAGATGCTGCCGCTGTCGCGGACCGAAACGCTCCCCAACGGCAACGTCGTCCGTCAGGGCATCGAGTTCGACCGCATCGGCCGGCGCGTCGCCTATCACTTCCTGCGCCGCCATCCCGGCGACGTGACCGATCCGGGGCTGGCAGGCGAGACGGCGCGCATCCCGGCCTCGGAGATCGTGCATGTTATCGATCCGGTCGATGCCGGGCAGTTGCGCGGCGTCTCCCGTTTCGCGCCCGCCATCGTCAAGCTGTTCCTCTTGGATCAGTACGACGACGCCGAGCTCGACCGCAAGAAGGTGGCGGCCATGTACGCCCTCTTCGTCACCACGCCCGCTCCTGGCGAGCCCTTCGATCTCGCCGAGGAGACGGAGCCGGACGGCGAGCGGACCATGGACGTGCAGCCCGGACAGGTGGTGATGCTGGAGCCGGGCGAGCAGATCCAGACCTCCACTCCGGCCGACGTCGGCGGCTCCTACGAGCCGTTCCAGTACCGCACTCTGCTGCAGGTCTCCGCCGCCCTCGGCGTGCCCTATGCCTACCTCTCGAACGACATGCTGAAGGCCAACTACTCGAACTCGCGCCTGGCGTTGCTGGAGTTCCGCCGCCGGGTCGAGGCTTGGCAGCACTCGGTGCTGGTCTTCCAGCTCTGCCGCGCCGTCTGGCGGCGCTGGATGGACGCGGCCGTGCTCTCGGGCGCGCTCGACATCCCCGGCTACGACCGGCGCCGGGCCGAGTATCTCGCCTGCTCGTGGCTGCCGCCGCGCTGGGAGTGGGTCGACCCCCTGAAGGACGCCCGCGCCGAGATCGAGCAGATCGATGCGGGGCTCAAGAGCCGGACCCAGGCCATCGCCGAGCGCGGCTTCGACGCCGAGCAGGTCGACGCCGAGATCGCCGCCGACAAGGCGCGGGAACGGTCGCTCGGACTCGTCTTCGGCCAGACGGCGGCCAAACTCGTCGAACCTGCACAAGACATCGCCGGCGATTCCGCCGAAGCGCCACCTTCTGTTCCCTGATCTCTGGAATCCGATGACCGATCTTCCTCACATCGCGTCCCGCCTGTTCGGGACGCCCTTGATGATCGCGCGGCCCAAGCTCGACGCGATCCTCGGCGTGCTCGGGCCCCGGCTTGCCGGCCAGGCGCTGGAGCCGTTGGACATTGGCGCCGCGCCCGCGCGAGCGACCGCCATCACGCCGGACGGCATCGCCGTCATTCCGGTCGCCGGCACGCTGGTATCGCGCTCCGGGTATCTGGCGGCGGCCAGCGGGCTCACGTCCTATGGTGACATCGGCGACGCCGTCGAGGCGGCGGTCGCCGACGCCTTGGTGCGGGGCATCGTGTTCGACATCGACTCCCCAGGAGGCGAGGTCGGCGGGCTGTTCGATCTGGTCGAGCGCATCGCCGCGCTCGCCAGGGAAAGCGGCAAGCCGATCTGGGCGGTCGCCGGCGAGGCAGCGCTCTCCGCCGCCTATGCCATCGCCTCCGCCGCCGATCGCCTCGTCATCACCCAGACCGGAGAGGTCGGCTCCGTCGGCGTGGTGGCGGTGCATGTGGACGAGAGCGGCGCTGATCGCATGGCCGGTCTTTCCTGGACCTTCGTCCATGCCGGCGAGCGCAAGATCGACGGCAACCCCCACGAGCCGCTCAGTCCCCGAGCCCGGGCCGACGTCCAGACCGACGTGGACCGACTCTACGACCGCTTCGTGGCGCTCGTCGCCCGCAACCGCAACCTTCCGCCCGAAGCCGTCCGCGCCACCGAGGCCGCCGTCTATCGCGGCGATCTGGCGGTGAAGGCCGGACTCGCCGACCGGGTCGGCACGCTCCGCGACGCAGTTGCCGATCTTGTCGCCACGCTCGCCCCCAAACCCACCACGCGCGGCCGCGCCGCGCGTCCCACCGAAAGCCGAAAGGAGGCTTCCATGCAGACCGCCGATCCGACCATCAATCCCGGGGCCGAAGGGCCCGTGCCCCCCGCGCCCGACGCCGCGCCCGTACAAGGGCCTGCCGTCAATGTCTCCGACGTGACGCAGGTCGAACAGCGGCTGCGCGGCGAATACGCCGAGCTCGCCGCCGTCGCCGCCCAGGCCGCGCGCTTAGGGCTAAAGGTCGACGCCGCCGAGGCCATGGCCAAGGGCGTCCGAGCTGACGCGCTCCGCCGCTCGGTGCTCGACGAACTGGCCACCCGTTCCGATGCCGCGGACATCGTCGCCACCGCGCCGGCGGCCGCCCGGCCGGCCGAAAGCCCCATCGTCAAGCGCGCCAAGCAAGCCGCCGGCAAGGGCGCACCGGCCTGAACCGCCACTTCCTATCCCCCATCCCTGAAATCCGGAGGCTCCCATCATGCCCGTCCTCGTCGCTACGCCCACCCTGGGCGATCTCTTGAAGTACGAACTCAACGCCGGCTACTGCCGCGAGACCGTCATCCTCAAGGGCGGCGCCAGCTACCCGCTGGGCGCCGTGCTCGGAAAGATCACGGCAACGGCCAAGTACCGCCTCTCGCCGGCCGCCGCCGTCGTCGGCGACGAAGGCGCCGAGACCGCCGTCGCGGTGCTGACGCAAGCCGTCGACGCCGGCGCCGGCGATGCCATCGGCGTCGCGGTGGCGCGCGGTCCCGTCATCCTCTCCGAGGCCGCGCTCGCTTTCGACGCCTCCGTCGACCAGGCGGCCGAGAAGGACGCCAAGAAGGCGCAGCTCAGCCAGGCCGGCCTCGTCGTCCGCGCCGCCGCGTAACGGTTCGGCGGATTAAAGCCGCCGGACACTCCGACTTCCCCTCACGCCCACGCCTGCCGAACCGGAGCCCTCCTCGGCTCCGGGCGGACTTGTTCGTCCATTTCAATCCACGGAGATCCCGACCATGACCGTCATGACCAACCCCTTCGACGCCGGCGGCTACTCGCTGGCGGAAATGACCCAGGCCATCAATATCCTGCCCAACGTCTACACGCGCCTCGGGCAGATGGGCCTGTTCCGCTTCGAGGGCGTGACCCAGCGTTCCGTCGTCATCGAGCAGGCCGAAGGCGTGCTCAACCTGCTGCCCACCGTGCCGCTCGGCGGCCCGGCCACCGTCGCCAACCGCGACGCCAAGTCCATGCGTTCCTTCACCATCCCCTGGATTCCGCACGACGACGCCGTCACCCCTCAGGACATCCAGGGCGTGCGCGGCTTCGGCGTGGCCGACGCCGCCGATCCGCTGGCGACCGTCATGGAGCGGAAACTGACCCGCATGCGGGCCAAGCACGCCCAGACCCGCGAGTACATGGAGATCAATGCGCTGCGCGGCATCGTCAAGGACGGCGCCGGCACCACCCTCTACGACTACTTCGGCGAGTTCGGACTGCAGCAGCAATCGGTGGACTTCGTGCTCGGCACCGCCGGCACCGGCGTCCAGGCCAAGGTGCGCGACGTGCTGCGGAAGGTCGAGACCGGGCTCAAGGGCGAGACCATGACCGGGGCGCTGGCCCTCGTCAGCCCGGAGTTCTTCGACAAGCTGATCGGCCACGGCAAGGTCGAGGAGGCCTACAAGTATTACTCCTCGACCGGGGCCCAGCCGCTCCGCGACGACGTCCGCCGGCGCTTCCCCTTCGCCGGCATCATGTTCGAGGAATACAACGCCACGGTCACTCTCTCGACCGGCGCCACCGAGACCCTGATCCCGGCCGGCGAGGGCATTGCCTTCCCGCTCGGCACCATGGACACCTTCGTCACCTACGGCGCGCCCGCCAACCTGATCGAGACGGTCAACACGGTCGGCCTGCCCATGTACGCCCGGCAGATCGCGCGCAACGATGGCAGCGCCATCGACGTCAAGACCGAGGCCTCGATCCTGCCGATCAACAAGCGGCCCCGCCTCGCGGTGCGCATCCATACCAGCAACTGATCGGCCACCGACGCCTTCCAATGAATGCGTTCATGGGCGCCATCGACGACCTGTTCGCCAATCCCGACATCACCAGGACGGTCATCTACCGTCCGGGCGGAACCGGCGACGGCATCCCGGTCCGGGCGATCGCCCGCCGTCCGGACCGGGAGGTCGAGTTCGGCGACGTCGCCGTGCACACGGCGACGGCGGTGTTCGAGGTGCGGGTCTCCGAGGTTCCGACCCCGTCCGAGGGCGACACCATCACTTTGATTGGCACCCTCGGCGGCGGGACCTTCGTCGTCCAGGGCGAGCCGGTGCGCGACGCCGAGCGGCTGGTCTGGACGTTGGATACGAGGCCGGCGTGAGACTCCAGGCTGCCATCGAGGGCGACCTCAAGCGCTTCCTGGCCGAGGAGGTGAAGGCGGCCGAGGAGGCGGTGACGGCGGGCGTCCGCGAGGCGACAGATGGTCTCAAGCAGGACCTGCGCCGGCAGATCGCCGGCGCCGGTCTGGGGCAGCGTCTCGCCAACACCTGGCGGAGCGAAGTGTACCCGAAGGGTGCCAGGAGCATCCGCGCCGCCGGGCTGGTCTTCAGCAAGGCCCCGAACATCGTGCGCGTCTACGAGGAAGGCGCCGTCATCCGCTCGAAGCACGGCTTCTTCCTCGCCATCCCGACCCCGGCTGCCGGCAGGTTCGGCGACGGCCGGCGGAAGATGACTCCCGGCCTGTGGGAGCGAATGCATGGAGCCCGGCTGCGGTTCGTCTACCGGCGGCGCGGACCGTCGCTGCTGGTGGCCGACAACCGGCGCGCCCGCACCGGCAGGCGCGGCGGTTTCGCCCGAGCAAGCGAGAGGGCGCTCCGAACCGGACGCGGCCTAGTCACCGTGCCGATGTTCCTGCTGGTGCCGCAAGTGACGCTCCGGAAGCGCCTCGACGTGACCGGCGCGGCGGAGAAGTGGCTCGCTCTGCTGCCGCAACTGGTGGTCCGCAACTGGCGGGATGCCGGACGGGAGTGAACCATGCCCACCCGTCGCGAAGAGGTGCTGGCGGCGCTGTTCGCGCGCCTCCAGGCGGTGCCCGGCGCCACGGTCAAGCGCGAGGAGCCGCTGCCCGAGAAGGTGCCGGCCGGCGGCTTGGCGATCCTTCGCGACGGCGATCCGGGCGAGCCGGAGGTTCTGCTCTCGCCGCTCACGTATCTCTGGCAGCACCAGGCCGAAATCGAACTCATCGTCCAGCAGGCCCCGGCCGATGCCGCCACCGGCACTCTCGACGATCAGCTCGCCGAAGTCGGTTCGGTCCTCGCCGCCGACCGCACCCTGGGCGGCCTGGTCGACTGGGTCGAGTGGGGCGCGCCCCGGATCCGCGATCTCGCCATCGATGGCGCTGCCGGCCTCAAGGCCGCCGCCGTGACCGTGACGCTTCATTACGCCTCCAGCGACCCGCTGGCGTAACAGAGGCCAGAAACCAGGCATCGGGGATCAGAAAAGACGATTCCCGGCATCCGATTTCTGATCCCTGACCTCTGATCCCTGTCATCTGAAAACCGGAGGTTCCCATGGCCCGTGCCTATGGCGCGAACGCGATCCTTCTGGCCGCGTTCGAGACCGACTACGGCGTTCCCCCGCTCGCGGGGTTCGTCCGCTTCCCCTTCGTCTCTTCCTCGCTCGGCTCCGAGCAGGGGCTGATCGAGAGCGACATCCTGGGCCAGGGACGCGACCCGGCCGCGCCGTCGCGCGACGTCGTCAAGGCCGAGGGCGATCTCGTTGTGCCGGTCGATCTCCGCCACTTCGGCCATTGGCTGAAGGCGCTCCTGGGCGCGCCCGCCACCACCGGTGCAGCCCCCGGTCCCTTCGCCCACGAGTTCGGCTCGGGCGCCCTGGCGCTGCCGAGCCTCACGGTCGAGATCGGCATGCCCGAGGTGCCCGCCTTCTTCCTGATCGGCGGCGTGCGCCTCAACTCCATGCAGCTCAACTTCCAGCGATCGGGACATACCAACGCCACCTTCAACGCCGTCGGCCAGGGCGAAACCCGCAATGCCGCCTCCCAGGGCGGGGTTCCGGCGACGCTGCCGTTCAAGCGCTTCGGCCAGTTCCAGGGGCAGGTGAAGCTGGACGGCGCCCCGCTCGCCAACCTGACCGGCGCCAATCTCGCCTATTCGAACAACCTGGAGCGCATCGAGACCATCCGTTCGGACGGCAAGATCGACGGCGCCGATCCCACCATCGCCGCGCTCACCGGCTCAATCGAGGTCCGCTTTGCCGATACCGCGCTGCTCGACAAGGCCACCTCGGGCGACCCGGTAGCCCTCGAGTTCGCCTACGTCATCTCCGGCACCGAAAAACTCATGATCGAGGCCCACGAAGTCTACCTGCCGAAACCGAAGCGGGCGATCGGCGGCCCGGGCGGCGTGCAGGCGAGCTTCGAATGGCGGGCGGCGAACAACGCCACGGCCGGCCGCATGATGACCGCCACTCTCACCAACGACGTGGAGACCTACGCATGATCAAATTGGGAATGCGCGAGCCGGTCTGGCTCGATCTCGCCGACGGCGCGAGGCTCAAGGTGCGCCCGATCACCACGCCGGCCTACGCCATGATCCAGGCCCAGGCCGAGAAGGTCTACGAGGACTGGGCCCGGCACAAAGCCGGATCCGAGGACCTCGATCCGGAAGACCCGTCCGTGCGACGGGGGCTGATGCGCGCGCTGATGATCAAGGGCCTCGCCCTCTACGCCGTCGTCGAATGGGAGGGCATCGAGGGCCCGGTCACGGACGAGTCCGTGGCCGCCTTCGTCGACGAGAATCCCCTGCTGGCGGCGCTGTTCTATCACCGCTATCTGGCGCCGCTCGAAGACCGGGCCGCCGAGGGAAACGCATCCGGGCCCGCGCCGCATGGCACTTCGGCGGCGGGCCCGGATACTGCCGCGGCTGCCGGGACAGCGGCCTCTCCTGCGGTTGCGCCTGCCCCTACCGACAGCATAAACCCCTGACCGAGTCCGGCTGGCAGACCTGGGACGTGCTGCTGCGGGTTGCCGGGCAGCTTCGTTTTGCTCCGAATGGCGCCGTGACCGGCATCGACTTAGGCCTCGCCCTACATATGGCTGAGGCCCTCGGCTACGACGTCGCCGTCGCCGATCTGCTGCCCGACGCCGAGGCCGGGCTGCTGGAAGGCCTCGCCCGCCTGCGCGCCGGGAACGATCTGTCGTGAGCGAAGCGAGCGCAGGCGCGTTGAGCGCCCCGAAGCGACGAGGCGAAAGCCGAGGGAAGCGGAGGAGCCAAGCGCGCGGAGGCACGCGCCCGGCGCTTGAGGGCGAACGCAGATGAGCGAACGGCACTTATATATACGTCTCGCGGTCAAGGACGGCGAAACCGTCCGCCGCGCGCTCAACTCTCTGGGCGAAGACGGCAGCCGGGCGCTGGCCCGCATCGAGCAGGCATCGAAGCCGGCCTCCAAGGGACTGCTGGCGCTGAACGAGGTCACCTCGGCGGCGCGCGTGCGCCTCGAGGGCTTCGCCGGCAACCTTGGCGGCGTCGGCTCCGCCTTGCTGCGCCTGGGTCCGGCCGGTCTCGCAGCCGGGGCGGCGCTGGGCGGCCTCGCCGTGGCGCTGGGCAAGGGCCTCCACGAGATGGAGACGGCCCAGCAGTCGCTGCTGCGGCTTGAGGCCGTGCTCAAGGCCACCGGTCATGCCTCGGGACTCACCGGGCGGGAGCTGAACGATCTCGCCGACGCCATGGAGGCCAGCACCATGGCCACCGCCGAGGGCGTGATGGATGCCGCCTCGGTGCTCGCCACCTTCCGCTCGGTCTCGGGCGACACCTTCGTGCGCGCCATCAAGGCGGCGCAGGATCTCTCGGCCGTTTTCGGCCAGGATTTGCGTTCTTCCGCCGTGCAGCTCGGCAAGGCGCTGGAGGACCCGGTCGAGGGCATCACGGCGCTGAAGCGCGTCGGCGTCACTTTCACCGCCGGGCAGCGCGAGATGATCGCCGCCATGGTCGAGGCCGGCGACGTGGCCGGCGCGCAAACACTCATACTGGAGACCCTGGAGCGCCAGGTCGGCGGCGCGGGCGAGGCGGAGGCCGGCGGGCTCACCGGCGCCACCCATCATCTGAAGGCCGCCTGGGGCAACCTGCTCGAAGAGATGGCCAAGACCCCCATGGTGGGGGGCGTGGTCGAAACGACGCTGCGCGGCCTCGCCTCCTTCTTCAACGACATCAAGGACTGGTTCAAGGGGCCGGACATCGGCTCCCAGGTCGCGGCCAAGGTTCGCGAGCTGGTGGAGGCCGAACGGCGCTTGGCCTCCCTGCAATCGGGCAAGGTCGTCTGGGATCCCTCCTACGGTTTCCGGATCGAGATGGCGACCCGGGCCGCCCAGGCCACCGTGGACCGCCTCGAGTCCGAAATCGACACCCTGATCGCCAAGGGTCGCGCCGAGGTCGAGACGTTCGAGGCGGACAAGGACCGGGCCGAGGCCGGGCGCCGCCGGGCCGAGGAGGAGCGGAACGCCGAGACCATCGCGGCGCGCCTCAAGGCGCTCGAGGCCGAGAAGGTCAAGGTGGCGGTGGATGCGGCCGAGAAGATCGCCGCCGTCAACGACCAGCTCGCCCGCGACATCGCCACCGCCGAGAAGAAGCGCGGCCGGCCGGGCATCCTGGACGCCGACGTCGAGCGCGAGATCGCGCTCTTGCGCGACATCGCGGCGCGCAAGATCGAGGCGGTCGAGAAGCCGCTCCGCGAGGCCGCCGAGCGCACCGATGCCCAGGCTCGGAAAGTGATTGCCGATCTGGAGCGCCAGTTGAAGGCGCCCTTCGATCCCCGTGGCGCCGCGATCGAGCAGGCGCTCGGGCGCCTGCCGGAAGGCGCGTCGGAGGATCAGCGGGCCGAGGCCGAGCGCCTTGCCGGGGCGCTTTACGACCAGAAGCAGGCCATCGAGGACCTGAACAAGGAGCTCGAGGCGGAAGCCAGGCTTCGCGAGAAGGGCGCCGAGATCACCCGGCGCCACCGCACTGCCGAGGAGGAATACCGGGACGTCCTGGCCGAACTGGACAATCTGCTCGCCAATGCCGCCATCGACCAGCAGACCTACGCGCGGGCGGTGGAGGAAGCCGAGCGCCGCAAGCTCGATGCCTCCCGCGAGTGGCGGGATGGCGCGGTGCGGGCCATTCGCGACTACGTGGACGAATCCACCGATGCCGCCCGCGTCGCCGAGCGGGGCATGACCCGGGCGCTCGAAGCCAGCGAAGATGCCTTCGTCAAATGGGCCTCGACCGGCAAGCTGGCGGCGCGCGATCTGTTCAACGCCGTGGCCGAGGAGGCGCTGCGGGCCGCCTGGCGCCTCTCGGTCGCCAAGCCGCTCGGCGGCTTCCTGGAGGGGCTGTTCTCCTCCATCGGAGAGGGCATCGCCGGCTGGTTCACTGGCGGAAGCGGCGGCGGTTCGCCGGCGCCGGCCGACCCCAACCTTATCCTGGAGGCCCATTCCGGCGGCGTGGTCGGGCATGATGGGTTGCGCCGCCGCGACGTCGACCCGGTCCTGTTCCGGGAGGCCGAGCGGCTCCACGGCGGCGGCGTCGCGGGGCTCCGTTCCGGCGAGGTGCCCATCGTGGCGCTTCACGGCGAGGAGGTGCTGACCCGCGACGATCCTCGGCACCGCTTCAACCTGATGCGCCTTTCCTCAGCCGAAGGCACCCCCACCGTGGTGGTGCAGCCGACCGTCTACAACACCGTGCAGGGCACCCAGGCCCGCACCGAGACCCGGCGCGGCCCGGCGGGCGAGGTGCTGATCGACATCTTCGTCGAGCAGATGGAGAGCCTGATGTCGCGCCGGATCGGCCGCGGCGAAGGGCTGGCGCCCACGCTTGAGCGCCGCTATGGGCTCAACCCGGCGGCGGGAGTTTACAGGTAGGGGGGCTCGGAGGTCACAGTCCGAGTTCGCTGTGCGAGCCGAGGCGCACCAGATCGAGCGTCGCCCCATCCGGTTTTCGGTAGATCAGCACCAAGTCGGGCTTGATGTGGCAGTCCCGGTGATCCTTCCATTCCCCGGCCAGCGGATGGTCGCGGTTGCGTTCCGGAAGCGGCACATCCGATGCCAGCAACGTGACGATCTTCAATAGTTCGTCATCGAGCGTCTGGCGATGCCGGCCCTTCTTCTCGCGCTTGTAGTCGCGCTTGAAGGCGTTGGTGCGCCTAATCGTCCGCATTCAGATCCGCCAGCAGGTCCTTCACGCCGCCGACAGTCACCAGTTCGCCGCGCCGGGCGGCTTGCATGGCCTTGACGGTTTCGGCGTTGGGCACCAGCGGCTCGAAAGGCAGCCGCTTTTCGGCGGCGATGCGCACCATCATGAGGCGGAAGGCATCGGACACGGTGAGCCCGATCGACGCCAGCACGGCGGCGGCGTCCTTCTTAACCCGCTCGTCGATGCGCGCACGGACAACGGTGGTCATGGATCGGAACTCCCTTTATTGGGCTACATTGTAGCTCAGTCCATAAGACCGTGTCCACAGTTCTAACCATTTGCCAGAAAAGAATAAATCCCGATGCCCGTCTCCTGGCCCGCTACCCTGCCCCTGCCGACGGTGGAGGGCTACGGCATCCGCCCGGGCGAGGCGATCCTGCGCACCGAGATGGAGGCGGGGCCGGCGCGGCAGCGCAAGCGCTTCACCCAGGTGCCGACCCGCATCGCCGTGCGTTGGCTGATGCGCCGCGAGCAGTTCGCGCTGTTCGAGGCCTGGTATCGCTGGCACGCCAAGGAAGGCGGCGAGTGGTTCCTGATCGACCTCCTGGGCGGCATCGGACTCGGGGTGCATGAGGCCCGCTTCACGCGCCAGTTCGAGGCGCGGCTCAAGGGCGGCGTCCTCTGGGAGATCGCCTCCGAGCTCGAGATCCGCGAGCGGCCGGTGCTCTCCGAGGACGCGCTCGCCATCGCTCTCGACAGCGATCTCGCGGCGCTGTTCCGCGACGCGGACGCGCTGCACGCGCTCGTCCATTCCGGGCTGACGGGTCCCTACGCCTGGTGAGTCCGATCCGCCTTCGATTCCGGAGCTAGAACATCATGACGCTGCAAACCGACCTCCAGGCGGCGGTCGCAAAGACGACCGCCGCCGCCGACAAGCTCCACCAGGTGGTGCATGGCGATGCGACCTCGACCGTCGAGACCGAGAGCGGCCCGGTCAAGACGGTCGCGAAAACCGTCGCCGACAACGAGGCGGCCATCGCGGCGAGCCGCGCCGAGCTCGACCAGAAGGTGGCTGACGCCGCCGGCAGCGCGATCGCCGCGGCCGGTTCCGCCATTGCTGCATCGGCAAGCGCCGGCGAGGCCGCGATCCATGCGGCCAAGATCCCCGATCCCGCGCCGGCGGATTCGCTGAAGAGCATCCGGGTCAATCCTGCCGGCACGGCCTACGAGCTGGCCCCGGGCGGGGGCGACGTCGTCGGGCCCGCGGGCGTGGCGGACGGCGCGCTCGCACGCTTTGACGGCGTTACCGGCAAGCTCTTGAAGGCCGGCGGACCGGCCCAGACCAGCGAGATCGCGGACGGCGCCGTCACCGCGGCGAAGCTCGCCGACGGGGCGGTGACGGCGGAGAAGATCGCGCCCGGCGCGGTCGACCTCGCGACAAGGGTGGCCAAGGCCGGCGACGCGATGACCGGCGATCTTTCGCTTCCCAACCTGATCGCGAGCGGCACCGTGCGCTCGGGCGCCACAGGCGACGACGCCCGCGCCACCGGCTTCAAGATCGCCGACGGCACCGACATCGGCGAGCTCAACCGCTCGAACCAGTACTACGACGACCGGGTCAACAACTGCGCGGGCTATCTCCCGAACGGCAACTGCCTCGGCGACCCGCGGTGGACGCCGCCCAACGGCGACTGGTGGACCTGGGGACTCGGCTTCTCGCCCGGCAACCCCAGCGGCTACGACTTCGCCGGCGGCCAGCAAGTCGCCTACCAGCCGGTGTCGGTCGGCTTTGTCCATGGCTCCTATGCGCTCGCCGCCGACGAGATCGGCGGGGCCGAATACCGGCGCAACTACAACAACTGCAACTGCGGCGGCTTCAACTGCTACTCCAACTGCAATTGCAACTGCAATTGCGCTTGCGACTGCAACTGCGCTTGCTGCGACGGCTGACGACGAGGTCGCCGATGAGCCTTCTTCCCAATCTGTTTATTACCCGCTTCGACGGCCTGCGACACCCCGCCCCCGTCCTGGTGCAAGTCGTGGATTCGCCCCGCCGCGTCACCGTCCGCACCTGGGCGGAGAGCCCGCTCGTGGACCAGGCGCGCCCGGACATCGACCTCGATGTCCACGGAGACCTTGTCCCCGGCCGCACGTTCGGTGACGGTGTGGTTGACGGCAGTCTGCTGGCACCGCGTCTGGCGGGATTGGCGTTCAAGGAGTTGGGTGCCGTGGCGCTCGACATCGGCGTTGCCGCTGGCCTCCACGAGTGGTCGGACATGGCACGCTGGATGTTCCCGCTCGACCTCGCGGGGGCGCCGTCGACCCCCTACAACGCCCGCGCGCTCACCGTGAACAGCAAGGCGACCGGGACACGCCATCTGCTGGTCGAGCAGGCCAACTGCGCCCTGGTGGCATTCGTCTACTTCCGCCAGCTCGATTTTACGGAAGCGAGCTTCCTCGTCATCGGTCATCCCAGGCACGGCGCCATTGGCCGTCTGGCCGAGCGGGCCAAGCGCATCGCGCCGGAGAAACAAGCCGATTACACGCGGCGCTCGGAACCGCGCATCGCCATCGGCGGCCCCGAGACCATACCCGTCGGCGGCGAGGCGGAGCTGGCCTGCCGGCTCGTCGATGCCAAGGGCCGGCCGGCCGGGATCGACACCGAGTTCTTCCTTGAGGCGACGGGGGGTCATTTGCCCCTGCGGCGGGTGCCGGCGCCGGCCGGCGAGGCGGCCGTGCGCATCATAGCCCTCGGCAACCGGCCGGGGGATTCGATCCGCGTCAAGGCCGGGTTCCGTCATGTGAGCGGCCTCGCCGAACACATGCTGACCGTCGCATGAAACTCAACATCTTCCTCGGTTACGCCTGCAACTTCGCTTGCGCCTACTGCCTGCAGGAGAGGGACGCGCCCGATGCGGTCAGGCGCGGCCACCCCGTGGAGCCGTTCATCGAGCGGGTGGTCCCGTTCGTCCGGGCGCACGGCATCCGGCGCGTCGACTACTGGGGCGGCGAGCCGCTTCTCTATTGGGACAGGATCGCCGCCATCCATTCGGCGTTCGTCGAGGCTGGCATTTCCTTCGACTTCGTCCGCATCACCACCAACGGCAGCCTGCTTGAACCTAAGCACGTCGACCGGCTCAACGAATGGGGCATGCACGTGGTGGTGAGCGACCACGGCGCCTCCGGCCAGCCCCACCGGGATATAGCGTGGGACATGGTGCGGCGGCTGCGCCGCTCCAGCGTGTCGTTCCTGTTCACCGCCGAAACGCCCCATATCTGGCCCCTGTTCGAGAAGCTGGAACGGCTGGAGCGGGAATACCGCCGCCCGTTCTGGCCCTACGCCCATTGGGTCCGCGCCACGCAGGGCTGCGATCCGCGCTATCGGTTCACGCCCGAGACGCTGGAGCGGCACGTCGAGCATCTGTGGGAGCTGGCCCGGCTGCGGCACGCCGGCCATCGCCACGCGTGCCTCTTCTTCGACGGCCACCTCGAGGAATGGCGCGCCGGCCTCGCCCGGGCGGATAAGGATGTCGAGCCGCTGTGCCACGGCCGCGACCATCTTTCCGTAGACCTCGCCGGCAACCGCTACGCCTGCCACCACGGGGTGAAGACCGGCTACCGCACCGGCAATCTGTTCGACGAATCAGGTCCCCGCGACGAGGCCGAGCGAACGGCGCTCGACCGTGCCTGGCGCTGGGTGCGGAGCGAGGACTGCCGCGCCTGCCCGATCCGGAGCTGGTGCCGGGGCAACTGCCATCTCTCCCGGACCCACGAGATCGACTGCCGGCTCTCGCGCGAGAAGCACCGCCTGTTCGCGTGGATCGACGCGCAGGAGAACGGCCCCTCCGACCGCAATCATATCGAGGTTCCCTGATCCATGTCGGAAACGCTGGAGTACCGGCTCGTCCTGGCGGGCCGGAACGGATACGTGCGCCATCTCCTCTACCGCCCGCACGTCTCGGAACTGGTGTGGGAGGACTCGGGCGAACGCGTGAGCCTCGCCGCCGTCGGCATGGACTACGCGAATGCCTCGCGCGACTGGAAGCCGGCGTTCCCGGTCTCGCCCGCGAACCCCGCCCGCAAAGGCCGGAACGTCCGCGTCCTCAAGATTCAGATGGGCCTCAAGTGCAACTACGCCTGCGCGTATTGCAACCAGGCGAGCCAGCCGCACGAGGTCCAGGGCGGAATCGAGGACGTGCAGGCGTTCTTGAGAAAGCTCCCCGAGTGGTTCAACGGCGGCAAGGGCGGCCAAGGCAAGGACCTGCGCATCGAGTTCTGGGGCGGCGAGCCGTTCGTCTACTGGAAGGCGCTCAGGATACTCGGGAGCGCGCTCCGGAGCGCCTATCCCAAGGCCGAGTTCAACATCGTCACCAACGGCTCGCTCATCGACGACGAGAAGATCGACTGGCTGGACGCGCTCGGCTTCGGGGTCGGCGTCAGCCACGACGGCCCCGGCCACGCCGCCGCCCGCGGGCCCGATCCGCTCGAAGACCCGGTCCGTTGTGCAGTGATCCGCAGGCTCTACGACCGGCTGTTTCCGAAGGGACGCATCGGCTTCAACTGCGTGCTCACGCGCGACAACCGCTCCCTGGTCGCGATCCGCGAGCACATCGGCGCCAGGCTCGGCATCGATCCCGCCAACGTGCCGTTGACCTCCGAGGAACTGCTGCTCCCCTACGACGCGGGCGGCATGGCGCTTTCGCCCAAGACGCCCGAGGAGCACGACCGGGTCCTGCAGGAGGTCTGGTGGGAGGCGGTGACGGGGCGCTCCATGCCGGTCGGCGCCGTGCGCCGCAAGTGCGAGGACTTCTTCCGCTCGCTGGCCGAATCCCGGCCCGCGTCCTCTCTCGGCCAGAAATGCGGCATGGACCGGCCCGAGCACCTGGCGGTCGATCTCAAGGGCAACGCGCTCACCTGCCAGAACACCAGCGCGGCGACTAAGCACCGTATCGGTAGCATCGAAGCCTTCGACGACATCCGGCTTAAGACCGCGCATCACTGGTCGACGCGCGAGGAATGCGTCCGCTGCCCCGTCGTGCAGCTCTGCAAGGGCGCGTGCCTCTTCCTCGAAGGCGATCTCTGGCGGCAGGCCTGCGACAACAGCTTCACCTGGAACCTCGCCCTGCTCGCGATCTCGCTCTACTGGCTCACGCGCCTGGTGCTGATCGAGATCGAAGGGCCGGTACTGCGCCGTCCCGATCTTCCGAACCGCATCCGCGTCATCCGCCAGTCGGCCGAAGAGGCCCCTGTCTGACCTCCCATGCCCGATCCCGCTCTCTCGGCGGCCATCCGCGAGGCCTACGCCTCCGCGCCGGCCGACGTCGTCGTCCTGCACACGCTGGAGATCTGGCACCCGGCCTTCGTCGAGGACGGCGTGGCCAGGCCGATCCGGGTGGTGCGCAATTTCGAGGACACCGCCACCTGGCTCGCGCTCGGCGGCGCCGAGGTGCAGGCGGTGCTGGACGGCCTCGATGCGGAGGCGCGCCGCAAGGTCGGGCTGGTGGCGCGGCTGGAGGCGGGCGCGCCACGGGATGCCGGGCTGCTGGTTCCCTTCGTGGCGCTCGGCTTCGAGCTGGAACTGCCGCCCGTCGACACCATTCCCGTCCCGGAGATCGTCGTCGTGCTCGACAACGTCGGGCGCGAGATCGCCAGGCACCTCGACGCCGCCGCCATCAGCCAGGAGCGCATCGAGGTCACGTACAGGCCATATCTCTCGACCGATATCGAGGGGCCGCAGATGGACCCGCCCATGACCATGACGCTCTCCGAGGTCGAGGTGGACGTCTTCCGCGTCACCGGCCGGGCGCGCGTGCTCGACATCGGCAACAAGGCATTTCCGAGCGAGATCTACACCATTAGGAAGTATCCGGGGCTGCGGCGGTGACGACAGTTCATTGGGCTTCAACCTACATCGGCCTGCCCTGGGCGGCCGATGGGGAAGGGCCGCCGCCGGGAGCGGCTTGCCGCGATCCGGGGAAAACATGGTCGTTCCACTGCTGGGCGCTGGTGCGGCACGTGCAGCGCGAGCGGTTCGGGCGCTTTCTCCCGGCGATCCCCAATCCCGACGATCTGCTGACGATCGCGCGCAATTTCCGCGACCACCCGGAGCGCCGGCGCTGGAACCTAGTCGAGGCCCCCGAGGAAGGCGACTGCGTGCTGATGCGCCAAGCCCGCTACCCGGTCCACGTGGGCGTCTGGCTGGAGGTGGACGGAGGCAGGGTACTGCATGTTGTGCGCGACAAGGGCGTGGTCGCCCAGTCGCGCGAAAGCCTCGCCGCCCATGGCTGGCGGATCGAAGGCTATTACCGATTCGTGGGAGACGACGGATGAACCGCCCCGGCGTTGTCGTGATGGTCCGCAATGCGTTCCGGCCCGAGCGCGACCGCGAAGTGGTGCCGGTGCCCAAGCCTGTCACCATCCGGGATTGGCTGGATGGGCGCGGTATCGCCGAATTTGCCCAGCCCACTGTCTGTCTGGTCAACGGCCGGGCCGTGCTGCGCGCCGAGTGGCCGCTGCTGGTCATCCGTTCCGGCAACGTTGTCTGTTTCGTCGCGCTTCCCCACGGTGGCGGCGGAGGCGGGGGCGGCGGCAAGAACCCGCTTCGCACCGTGCTCATGGTCGCCGTCATGGTGGCGGGCGTGGTCGCCGGAGCTGCCCTGGGCGGGGCGCTCGCGGGCGCGCTCGGCTTCGAGGCCGGCGCGGCGGCCTTCGGCTCCGTCACCTGGGGCCAGATCTTCGGCGGCGTCATCTCGGGCGCCGTCAACATCGCGGGCGGCGCCCTGATCAACGCGCTGGTCCCGGCGCCGAACCCGGCACGGCCCTCGGCCGATTGGGGATTGGGGAGCATCGGCAGTCCGCCGAGCCCGAGCCCGACCTATTCGCTGCAGGCCCAGGGCAACCAGGCCCGCCTGGGACAGCCGATCCCGGTGGTCTACGGCCGGCACCTGATCTATCCCGACCTCGCCGCCGAGCCTTGGCAGGAGTACCAGGGCAACGAGCAGTACCTGCACCAGCTCCACGTCATCGGCCAGGGCCACTACCAGGTCGAGGCGATCCGCATCGAGGACACGGACATCGGCAACTTCGCCGAGGTCCAATATCAAATAGTGGAACCGGGCGGCGCCGTCGCCCTGTTCGATCCTTCCGTCACCACCGCCCCCGAGGTGGCCGGGCAGGAGCTGCAGGGCCCGAACCAGCTTGGCGCCGGCGAGACGGGCTGGGTGGGGCCGTTCGTCTCGGCCTCCGCCGAGACCAAGGCCAACCATCTCGGCATCGACATCGTCTTCGCCCGCGGCCTCTACTACGCCAACGATTCCGGCGGCCTTGACGGCCGAACGGCCAGCTGGGCGGTCGAGGCCCGCGCCATCGACGACGATGGCTTGCCTCTGAGCGACTGGCTCCAACTGGCGGCCGAGACACACTCGGCCGCCACCAACACGCCGATCCGCCTGAGCTACAGGTACGCGGTCGCGCCGGGACGCTACGAGGTGCGGCTCAAGCGCACCGACGATAAGGACCTCTCGTCCCGCGCCGGCCACGAAATCCGCTGGGCGGGTCTGAAGGCTTGGCTCCAGGACGAGCCCGACTACGGGCAGGTGACGCTGCTCGCGATCCGCATGCGGGCGACCGACAATCTCTCCCAGCGCACCTCGCGGATGGTCAACTGCATCGTGACGCGCAAGCTGCCGGCGTGGTCGCCGAGCGGCTGGTCGCAGCCGGTGCCGACCCGCTCCGTCGCCTGGGTCCTCGCCGACGTGGCCCGAGCCGGCTACGGCGCGGGGCTCGCCGATTCGCGCATCGACCTTGCCGGCCTCGCGGCCCTGGATGTCCTGTGGGAGCAGCGGGGCGACCGCTTCGACGGCGTCTTCGACACCTCCATGACGGTGTGGGAGGCGCTGACCCGCATCGCCCGCTGCGGCCGGGCCGTGCCCATCCAGCAGGGCGGCGTGGTGCGAGTGATCCGCGACAGCCCGCAGAGCCTGCCGGTGGCCCTGTTCGGGCCGCGCAACATCGCGCGCGGCTCCTTCCGCATCCGCTACGTCATGCCGGGCGAGGAGACGGCGGATGCGGTGACCGTCGAGTTCTTCTCGGCCGTCACCTGGCGGCCGGACGAGGTGACCGCCAAGCTCCCGGACTCCGC
>Ga0194120_10001337_pt1 | contig 45324 bp, 43 predicted proteins | sample TA2MahCa65mmetaG_FD_148642 | JGI IMG/M metagenome (GOLD analysis project Ga0194120, IMG submission 148642) | Freshwater microbial communities from Lake Tanganyika, Tanzania - TA2015019 Mahale Deep Cast 65m | ecosystem: Environmental > Aquatic > Freshwater > Lake | place: Tanzania: Lake... | reverse complement strand
GGGGGACGTCGGGGTGAATCCCATCGCCCCACCGGGGTGCAACGGGATCAGGTTCACGAAAGCTCCGCACTCGCGCGCCAACGTCGCCAGCTGATCCGCGTGCTCCGGGTGATCGTTCACCCCACCAAGCATGACGTATTCGAAGGTCACGCGTCGCTCGAACGCCGCGGCCGCACGGATCACCGCCGCGAGTGGATACTTGGTGTTCACCGGCATCAGCGTCTGCCGCAGCGCATCGCTCGGCGCATGGATCGAGAGGGCGAGGCGGAACTGCTCCTTGCGACGACCCAAGGCCTCGATCCCCGGGAGGATCCCGACCGTCGAGACGGTGATATGGCGGGCACCGATCCCGAATCCCTTGGGATCATTCAGCACGGAGAGGACGACATCGACCGCCGACCAGTTCATCAGGGGTTCGCCCATCCCCATGAAGACGATGTTGGTCGCACGGACGGGGGGATCCAACAGGGCGAGCTCACGCACCTGACCGGCGATCTCGTGCACGGCGAGGTTGCGCGCGAACCCCATCGCGCCGGTCGCACAGAAGGCGCACTGCAGGGGGCACCCCGCCTGCGAGGAGATGCAGAAGGTCATCCGGTCGTCATCTGGGATCGCCACCGTCTCGATCGCCTGCCCATCGGCCAACCGGAAGAGGAACTTGCGCGTCCCGTCGGTGGAGCGCTGTCCCGTCTCCAGGGTCAGCCGAGGGAGGACGAAGTGTTCGGCGAGCCGCTCTCGGAAGGCCTTGGGGAGGTCGGTCATGGCCGCGAAGCTCGCCACCGGCTTCTGCCAGAGGTGGGGGACCACCTGACTCCCACGATAGGCGGCCTCCCCATGGGACACCGCGAATTCCCGGAGCAGGCGGTCGGCCTCCACGGGGGCGAGATCCAGCAGATTCCTCATTCCGAAGCCTACCGGCTGCGAGAGGGCTGGTCAATGTGGTTCGCCTACCACCAAGTCCATGCAGCGAATAGATTTATCTCTCGTCATGCCACTGGTCGGACCTCCTGTTGCCCTTCGTGAACGGCCATCGAGATTCTGGCCGGCGCTCCTCTGGGCCGCGCTCATCCTCGTAGGGACGTCGTGGCCGAACATCTCTGTCGGCCCTGACATCGGCGGGCTCGACAAGGTCGTGCATTTCTCCATGTACGGTGGGTTTGCCTACCTGCTCCTGCGGGCGAGCCGGTACCGGGCCTCGTGGGGGCGGGTCACGATCGTCCTCGCCTGCGTCGCTGTCTTCGGTCTGGTCGACGAGGTCCATCAGGCGTACATCCCCGGCCGCTCGGCGAGCCTCGCCGACTGGGTCGCCGATCTTCTCGGTGGCACCGCTGGGGCGCTCCTCTCGCACCACCGCGCCCGTCCCACTCCTTTCACCCCGCCACTCCCGTCGTGACCACTCCCACCGCTGCGGCGCTCGCCACCACCCTTCGCACCCACCTCGCCGGCACCTTGCGCGCCTCTGATGTCGGGACCGCTGTCGTCCTTGGCGGCTGGGTCCATCGCTCGCGTGACCTCGGTGGGCAGGTCTTCCTCGATCTGCGAGATCGGGGCGGGGTGGTACAGTGTTCGTTCAATCCGAACTGGACCGCGCCGGAGACGATCGCTGCGGCGGCGGCGATCGGGACCGAGAGTGTGGTGATGATCGAAGGGACGGTGGCACCGCGTCCGGCAGAGATGCTCAATCCCGATATGACGACAGGGGCGATCGAGGTGCGCGCGACGGCCATTCGCGTAGTCGGTCCGGCGGTGACGCCGGCCCTCCCCGTGGCGCCGATCAAGGACGGGAAGCTCCCCGCCGAGGAGCTCCGACTCCGGCATCGCATCCTCGACCTGCGGCGCGAGGAGCTGCAGCACGCCCTCGTGCTTCGGCACCGGCTGATGCAGACCACGCGGCAGTACCTGAGTGGGCAGGGCTATCTCGAGCTCGAGACGCCGATCCTCACCAAGCCCACACCGGAGGGGGCGCGCGACTTCCTCGTCCCGAGCCGGATGCACGCGGGGGAGTTCTACGCGCTCCCGCAGTCGCCGCAGATCTACAAGCAGCTCTTCATGTGCGCGGGGTTCGACCGCTACTTCCAGATCGCGCGGTGCTTCCGCGACGAGGATCTGCGCGCCGACCGCCAGCTCGAGTTCACGCAGATCGACATCGAGGCGTCGTTCATCGGGCGCGAGGACATCATCCTGCTCGCCGAAGGGTTGATCCAGTCGCTCTGGGCGGAGGCGGGGATCGCGGTGGAGACCCCCTTCCCACGCATGAGCTATGCCGACGCCATGGAGCGCTACGGCTGTGATCGCCCTGACCTGCGGTACGGACTCGAGATCGAGGACCTCACCACGCACTTTGTGCAGAGCGAGTCGGGAATCATCCAGTCGGCGCTGCAGGCCGGGGGCCGCGTGCGTGGGATCCGCGTGTCAGGGGGCGCGGCGTGGAGTCGCAAGCAGGTCGATGAACTCGAGGCGATCGCGAAGGGCGCCGGCGTCGGCGGGCTGATCCGGCTCAAGGGGACGGGGAGCGCGCTCGAAGGGCCGCTCGCGAAGTTCCTTTCGCCGGACGCACAGGTCGCGCTGGCATTGCGCGAGGGGGAGCTGTTGTTGGCGGTCGCAGCGTATGATCGCGTCGCGAGTCCGGCGCTCGACCGCGTGCGACAAGAGTGCGCGGCGCGCCTCGGTCTCGCCGATCCGAACACGCGGCGTTTCCTCTGGGTGCTCGATTTCCCGATGTTCGACCAGCATCCCGAGTCGGGGGCGTTGGCGGCGGTGCATCACCCGTTCACCGCGCCCAACGCCGAGGACATGCAGGCGCGGCCCGATGCCCCGACGACGTGGCGCGCGTTGGCCTACGACTGCGTGCTCAATGGGACCGAGCTCGGTGGCGGGAGCATCCGTACGAGTGATCCCACGGTGCAGGCACGGATGTTCGCCCTCCTGGGGATCGGGGACGAAGCGGAGCAGGAGCGTCGCTTCGGCTTCCTGCTGGAGGGGCTCCGCGCCGGCGCGCCGCCGCATGGTGGGATCGCCTTCGGGTTCGACCGGATCGCGATGTTGTTGGCCGGTGCGTCTTCGCTCCGCGATGTGATCGCCTTCCCCAAGACGACGGCGGCGCGTGCCCTGTTCGAGGGAGCGCCGAGCACGGTGCCGGCGGACGATCTCACCGAGCTCCACATCCGCACGGTGGACGCATGACCGACGGGATCTCGACAGGCGACACACAGACGATCCGACTCTCGACCGAGGGCGCGGATCTCCTCCTCCTCGCCGGAGCGGGGGACGCCAATCTCTCCGAATTGCAGAAGCTCTATCCGGTCCGTGTCACCCTACGTGGCGATGCGATGACCCTGATCGGGCCCCCCGAGGTGGTGGAGAAGGCGAGCGGGGTGGCGACGCGGATGATCGAGCAGGCGCGACAGGGCCAGTCGCTCGATCCCGACGATGTCCTCAGATACTCGCTCGAGGGGGCCCCGCGAGAGGGCGGCACGCCAGGGCGCATCGTGCTCCCCGGGGTGCGCAAGATCATCCAGCCCAAGACGCAGGGGCAGGGTGAGTACATGGAGAAGCTGCTCGAGCACGAGATCGTGATCGGGATCGGGCCTGCGGGGACGGGGAAGACCTATCTCGCGGTGGCGGCGGCGGTCGATGCGCTCGCGCGAAAGCGGGTGCGCCGCATCGTGCTCGCGCGACCGGCGGTCGAGGCCGGGGAGTCGCTCGGCTTCCTCCCCGGCGACATGCAGGCCAAGGTCGATCCCTATCTCCGGCCGTTATACGATGCGCTCGACGATCTCATGCCGCCGGAGCGGGTGGCGCGAGCGCTGGAGACGCGGGTGATCGAGATCGCGCCGTTGGCGTACATGCGCGGGCGTACGCTCGCCGATGCCTTCGTGATCCTCGACGAGGCGCAGAATGCCACCAACGCGCAGATGAAGATGTTCCTGACGCGACTTGGCGTGAACTCACGCGCGGTGATCACCGGTGACAAGACGCAGGTGGACCTCCCGAAGCGCGAGGAGAGCGGCCTGCTGCAGGTGGAACGGATCCTGCAGGGGATCGAGGGGATCGCCTTCCATTACTTCACCGAGGTCGATGTGGTGCGGCATCGGTTGGTGCGCGAGATCGTCTCGGCGTATGCGAAGGACGCGGGGACGTGAGCACGCCGACGGTCGAACCGACGGTCGCGGTGCAATCCGAGGGGGTGCGCGTGGCCCTCGCGCGGGCGCGTGTCGCCACGATCGTGCAGGGCGTGCTCCGCGCCGAGACGGTGCGCTCCGCCCTCGTCTCGGTCACCTTCGTCACGACCCGGCGGATGGCCGCGCTCCACGCGAAGCATCTCGCGCACCAGGGGCCGACCGATGTGATCTCGTTCGGCTTTCGTGATACGGCGGGGACCACCATCGGTGACATCTACATCTGTCCCGCGGTGGCGCGCACGCATGCGCGCGCCTTCGGTCGTCCGGTGTGCGAGGAGCTCGTTCGGTTGGTGGTCCATGGCACCCTGCATGTGCTGGGCTACGATCATCCGGCGGGGGAGGCTCGTCTGACCTGCCCGATGTGGCGTCGGCAAGAGCGCTACGTGCGTCGGTGGCTCGCGGCATGACGGGGGTGCTCGTCCTCCTCGCGGGGCTCGCCGCGGCCGTCGCAGCCGTGAGCGTCTATGCGGACAGCGCGCTCCTCAGTCTCGACGAGGAGGAGCCTCCGTCGTCATCGGCGGTGCGTGATTTCCTCGCGCGTCGGGAGTCCGTGCATCGGGCCCTCGCCTTCGGACGCATCCTCGCCCAGCTCCTCGCGGGCACTGCGACCACACTGGCGGTGCTGGCGAGCGGTTGGGTCCCCGCGCGGTACCTGATCCCGGTGGTGGTCGTGGCTGGGGTCCTCCTCGTCATGGTGACCGAGGTCGCGGCCCGTGAGGCCGGCGATGCGGCGGGGGCGGCGGGACTCGACCGGGTCCGAAGCGTCATCGCGATGATCGAGTCCGTCTGTGCGCCGGTGGTCACATTCGGCAGGTGGGTCGACCAGCTCTTGCACTCGGTGATTCCGCCGTCACGCGATGATGCGATCGAGGAGCGCGAGGACGCCGTGGAGCGTTTTCGTGAGGTCGTCGCGGCCGAGGCGGAGGCGGGGGGCGGCGATCGGGTGCTGGTGCACGGTGTCTTCTCCCTTCGCGACACGCGTGTCGACGCGATCATGATCCCGCGGGTCGACATCGTCGGGATCGAGCTCGACACCCCGTGGTCGGAGGTCGCGGACCGAGTGCGGAGCGCGCGACATGCGCGCCTCCTGGTCTTTGATGGCTCGCTCGATGAGCCGGTCGGGGTGCTCTATGCCAAGGATCTGTTGGCCGCACTCGTCGATGACGTCGAACCGCCTCCGGCTGGCGGGCCTTGGTGCGGCCTGCGCTCTACATCCCGCCGACCAAGGCGGTCGAGGCCCAGTTGCGCGAGTTCCGCGCGACGCGTCGCCATATCGCCATCGTCCTGGATGAGTTCGGTGGGACGGCAGGGCTCCTCACCCTCGAGGACATCCTCGAGTTGATCATCGGGGATATCCAAGACGAGGGTGATGTCGAGCGCCCCGACATCGAGCGCGGCGAGGGCGGACGCCTCTGGCTCTCGGCAGGTGTCACGCTCGACGCGTTGTCCGAACTGCTTGGCCAGGATCTCACGCGAGCGGATGTCACGACGATCGGCGGGCTCGTGATGGAGGTGCTGGGGCGCGTGCCGGCCGCCGGCGAATCGCTCACCGTGGCAGGCCATCGGGTCGTCATCGAGCGCGTGGTGCGTCGGCGGGTGGAGCGCGTCTATCTCGAGCCCCTCACCCCAGCGGCCGTGGTGGCGATGCGATGAGTCTCTGGGTCCTCACCATCGGTCTCCTGATCGTCGTCGGCCTGCTGACCGGGGCGGCGACCGCGCTGCGCTCGGTGAGTCGGATCTGGCTCCGGCATTGGGCGGAGCAGCGTCTGGCGGGCGCGGCTACGGCGGCGCTCTATCTCGAGCGGCCCCACCAGCTGCTCGTGGCGGCCGGCACCGGGATCGCGGCGACCGTCTTCACCTTGGGGGCGGTGATCGGACTCGGCTTCGGGGCGGGAGCCTTCAGCGTCTCACGTCGGCTCCTGCTCACCGCACTGGGACTGCTCATCCTCGGCCAGCTCCTGCCGCGCGCGATCGCCAAGCGATGGCCCGCCGGCACGCTGGCGGTGCTCCTGCCGCCCCTGCGAGTGGTGGAGCGGATGGTCGCGCCCTGGGCGGCGCTCGCGACGCGCTTGGTGGACCGACGTCTCCCCATCCCGCGGGAGGAACCCACGCCGCAGGAGTCCCTCGAGGACCTACTCCGCGAAGGGGAGGTTGAAGGCGTCGGCGCGGCGGGGGAGCGAGCGATCATCAGTGGGGTGGTCGAGTTCGGGGCGCGCTTGGTGCGGGAGGCGATGACGCCGCGCGAGGAGATCGTCGGGGTCGAACGAAGCGCCGATGCCGCCACGGTGGCGCGCGTGGTCGCGCAATCGAAGTTCAGTCGGCTCCCGGTCTATCGCGAGAGCCTCGATCAGGTCGAGGGGCTCCTCACGAGCTGGGATGTCATCGCGCGGCCTGAGACCCCACTCCATCAGTTGCGTCCGGTGGCGGTCGCTTCGCCCGACGAGCCCTGCCATGCGGTGATGACGCGGATGCTGCGCGATCGCCGACACCTCGCCATCGTTCAGGGTCTAGCGGGGGAGACGTTAGGCCTGGTGACCCTGGAGGACCTGATCGAGGAGGTCGTCGGGGACATCCATGACGAGCATGACGAGCCACAGGCGGGGGAGCGATGAGCGGGGGCGGGGCGATTGAGCGCGTGCTCGAGGGATTCGCGGCAGGCCACAAGGCGTCGCTCGCGCGCGCGGTCAGCATCATCGAGGACCAGCGCGAGGGGCACGAGCGTCTCGCGGCGACGCTGCACCCCAAGCTCGGGCGGGCGCGGCGCATCGGACTCACGGGACCGCCGGGGGCGGGGAAGAGCACGCTGACCACGCTGCTCGCCGAGGCGTATCTCGCGGCGGGGATGAAGGTGGGCGTGGTCGCGGTCGATCCGACCTCGCCGTTCACCGGTGGGGCGTTGCTCGGTGACCGCGTCCGCATGGAGCGCGTCGCGCTGCATCCCAACGTCTTCATCCGCTCCATGGCGACACGCGGCTCGCTCGGCGGGCTCGCCTCGATGACGCGCGAGGTCTGTGACGTGCTCGACGCCTTTGGGATGGACCGGATCCTCGTGGAGACCGTCGGGGTGGGGCAGAGCGAACTCGACATCGCACGACTGGCCGACACGAGTGCGGTGATCCTGGTGCCAGAGTCGGGGGATGCGATCCAGACCCTGAAGGCCGGAGTGATGGAGATCGCCGACTGCTTCGTCGTGAACAAGGCCGATCGTCCTGGAGCCGACCGGCTGCGCAACGACATCGAGGTGATGCTCGGCCTGCGGGGAGGCGGTGGTGCCGCGCCCGATGCACACCATGGGATCGATCTCAAGGCCCTGAATCCGAAGCGACAGGCGCGGGAGGCGGCCGCCCGCGATGATGACCAGTGGACCCCGCCGGTGCTCCGGACGATCGGGGCGACCGGGGAGGGGATGCCAGAGTTCATCGCCTCGCTCGATCGGCACCTCGCCTATCTTGAACGGAGCGGCACGCTGCAGTCGCGTCGGCGCGAACGGCTACGGGACCGCGTGCGCGATGTGGTGGAACATCGGATCCATCGTCGGCTCTGGCGTGATGAGGGGATCCAGCAGTGGGTGGAGGCGCAGCTTCCCGCGCTCGAGCGTGGCGAGGTGACTCCCTTCACCGTGGCGGAGGCACTCCTCGCCCGGAGCGTCGCCGCCGGCACCTTCACGGGAAGCCCGACATGACGACCCCGACCGAACTCGATCCGACTCTCGCCGCGATGCGTGACGAACTCGACCGGCTCCGTGCGGAGGTCGAGGCATGGCGTGCCCGCTTCGCGAAGGGCGAGGTCCGCGATCTCGCCTACACCAACTCCGCCACCGAGGTCGCGCCGCTCTACACCGCGCTCGATCTCGAAGGCTCGGCGGGAACCGCCTTCGAGGTGCCTGGTCAATATCCCTTCACCCGCGGCATCCATCCCACGGGGTATCGGGGGAAGCTCTGGACGATGCGGCAGTTCGCCGGCTTCGGATCGGCGAAGGAGACGAACGCGCGGTACAAGTTCCTCTTGAAGGAGGGGACGACGGGGCTCTCCGTCGCCTTCGACTTCCCGACGCTGATGGGGTACGATTCCGACCATCCGCGCTCTGAAGGGGAGGTGGGGAAGTGCGGGGTGGCGATCAGCTCGCTCGCCGACATGGAGCAGCTCGTCGAGGGGATCCCGCTCGGCGAGGTCTCCACCTCGATGACGATCAACGGGCCGGCGATCATCCTCTGGTGCTTCTATCTCGCTGCGGCGGAGAAGCAGGGGGTCCCGCTCGCGCAGCTCCGCGGGACGGTGCAGAACGACATCCTCAAGGAGTACATGGCGCAGCACGCCTGGTGCTTCCCGATCGAGCCGGCGCTGCGGCTGATCGTCGACATGTTCGAGTTCGGGGCGAAGGAGGTCCCGCAGTGGAACACCGTCTCGATCTCCGGCTATCACATCCGCGAGGCGGGGGCGACGGCGGCGCAGGAGCTCGCCTTCACCCTGGCGGACGGCTTCACCTACGTGGAGCGCGGGATCGCGCGTGGGCTCGATGTGGATGACTTCGCCCCGCGCCTCTCCTTCTTCTGGGACATCCATAACGACTTCTTCGAGGAGATCGCGAAGCTCCGCGCGGCGCGGCGGATCTGGGCGCGGCACATGAAGGAGCGGTATGGGGCCACGTCGTCGCGCTCGCTGATCATGCGCTTCCATTCGCAGACGGCAGGGGTGACCCTCACCGCGCAGCAGCCGATGAACAACGTGGTGCGCGTCGCCTATCAGGCGCTGGCCGCGGTCTTGGGTGGCACGCAGTCGCTGCACACCAACTCGATGGACGAGACCCTCGCGCTCCCCACGGAGCAGGCGGTGGAGGTCGCGCTCCGGACGCAGCAGGTGTTGGCGTATGAGACCGGGGTGCCGAATGTGATCGACCCGCTCGGTGGCTCGTACTACATCGAGAAGCTCACGGACGAGATGGAAGCAGAGGCGGAGCGGCTCTTCGAGGAGATCGCCGGCCAGGGCGGGGTGGTGCCGGGGCTCGAGACGGGGTGGTTCCAGAAGAAGATCGCGGAGTCGGCGGCCCGGCAGCAGTGGGAGATCGAGCAGTATCGGCGGCTGATCGTCGGGGTGAATGCCTTCACCACCGAGGAGTGCGCGTTGGAGATCCCGCTCCTCAAGATCGATGAGCAGGCGGCGAAGGATCAGGCCGCGGCGCTCTCGCGGCTCCGGCAGACGCGTGACAACGCGCGATGCACGGCGGCGCTCGATCGCCTCCGCGAGGCGGCGCGCGGGACGGAGAATGTGGTGCCGTTCATCCTCGAGTGCGCACGGTGCTACTGCACGTTGTATGAGATCCGCGCCGCGCTCGAGGATGTCTTCGGGGCGTATCGCGAGCCCGTCTTCTTCTAAGGCGACGCGCATGGCGTGGTGGCGGACGTACTTCGACGAGGGGTACCTCAACGAGTTCTCTCCCCTCTTCACGCCGGCGAGCGATCGGGCGCAGGTCGCCCGTCTACTCGAGCTCTTGGCCCTCCCGGCGGGCGCGAAGGTGCTCGATCTGGCCTGCGGACAGGGACGGCACGCGCAGCTGCTCGCCGCCAGTGGATGCCAGGTGACGGGGTTCGACCTCTCGCGCCCGCTGCTGCGTGTCGCGCGAAAGTCGGGTCGCGAGGCAGGGATCCCCACCAGCGTTCGGCGTGGGGCGACCGGCCCGGCGCTCCGCTATCACCATGGCGACATGCGCCGGCTCCCGACCCTCTGGCGGGGTCGCTTCGATGCGGTGGTGAATCTCTTCACGAGCTTCGGCTTCTTCGATGATCCCGCGGATGACGCGCGGGTGATCCGTGGGGTGGCGCGTGTGCTCCGCCGCGGCGGCACCTTCCTCTGGCAGGGGGGGAGCCGCGATGGGATCATGGCTCGCTTCGTCGGCACCGACCGCTGGGAGACCGCGGACGGGACGACGGTGCGTCAGGACCGGGGCTTCGATCCGGTGTCCGGGTTGCTCATGATCGATTCCACTTGGACCCGGCGGCGGAAGGTCGAGCGGCGGTCGCATCGGATCCGGCTCTACACCGCGGATCGACTCGCGGCGCTGATGGAGGACGCCGGCTTCACCGTCCTCGCGGCCTACGACGGCTTCGGTGACGCGCCGCTGCATCGGCGGTCGACAGAGATGTTGCTGGTGGCGCGAAAGGGCAGGTAGCTTTCGCCCATGTCCCGCCCCATCCGTGTGCTCGTCGCCAAACCCGGTCTCGATGGTCACGACCGGGGGGCCAAGGTCGTCGCCGCCGCCCTGCGTGATGCCGGCATGGAGGTCATCTACACCGGCCTCCACCAGACCCCCGAGATGATCGCCTCCGCCGCGGTGCAGGAGGACGTGGATGTCGTCGGCCTCTCGATCCTCTCCGGCGCGCACATGACCCTCTTCCCTCGCGTCCTCCAGCTCCTCCGCGAGCAGGGGCGCGATGATGTCCTCATCACGGGGGGCGGGATCATCCCACTGGAGGACATGGAGGCGCTCGAGCAGCAGGGGATCGGCACGCTCTTCGGTCCCGGGACGCCGACTACCGCGCTGATCGATTACATCCGGGAGTGGTTCGCGGCGCGGCAGGCGCAGGGCGCGTGAGCGGGGCCGGCCCGTCGCGCCTCCGGCAGATGGCCGAGGCGTCGCGCGCCCTCGAGGAGCGACTGCGACAGGGGGGTGGTCCGGAGCGGATCGCCAAGCAGCATGCCCAAGGCAAACTCTCCGCGCGCGAGCGGATCGCGGCGCTCATGGACCCCGGGAGCCGATTCGTCGAATTCGGACTCCTCGTCGCGCACGATCAGTACGAGGGTGAGGCTCCCGCCGCTGGGGTCATCACCGGATTAATCCAGGTGCGCGGGCGCGAGTGCGTGGTCGTCGCGAACGACGCCACCGTGAAGGCGGGCTCCTGGTGGCCCGAGACGATCCCCAAGATCCTCCGCGCACAGGAATGCGCGATGCGGTGCCGGATCCCGATCCTCTATCTCGTGGACTCCGCCGGCGTGAATCTCCCGTATCAGGGCGGGGTCTTCCCGGGGCAGTACGGCGCCGCGCGCATCTTCTATTACAACTCCCTGATGCGGCGCTATCTCCGCGTGCCGCAGCTCGCCGCCGTGATGGGACAGTGCATCGCCGGTGGCGCCTACCTCCCGGCCCTCAGCGACGTGATCCTCATGGTTAAGGGGAGCTCCTTCATGGGACTCGGCGGCCCGAACCTCGTGAAGGGGGCGACGGGGCAGAGCGTCGATGCGGAGACACTCGGTGGGGCGACGATGCACACCGAGGTGAGCGGGGTGGCGCACTACGCGTGCGAAGATGACGCCTCATGTCTGGTGAAGATGCGAGAGCTCGTGGCGCGGCTCGCCCCGCCGCCGCGCACCGCACCGCATGATGCGACCGCACAGGCCGCGGCCGATGCGGATGGGCTCTACGATCTCCTCCCGAACGATCATCGGATGTCGTACGACATCCATGCGGTGCTACGCGCGCTCGTCGATGCCGATTCCCTCGATGCGTTCCAGCCGAACCTCGCGAAGGAGCTCCTCTGCGCCGATGCGCGGATCGAGGGGATTCCCGTCGGGGTGATCGCCAACGCCCGTGGGCTCATCAAGGGGCGGGCGGGCGAGCCCCCGCGCTTCGGGGGGATCATCTATCCCGAGAGCGCGGAGAAGGTCGCCTTCTTCATTGATCGGTGCGATCGCCAGGGGATCCCGTTGCTCTTCCTGCAGGATGTCTCCGGCTTCATGGTCGGGAAGGAGGCGGAGCAGGAGGGGATCATCCGTGCCGGGGCGCGCTGGGTCGAGGCGATGGCGACGGCCTCGGTGCCCAAGCTCGTGCTCACCATCAATCACGCCTCCGGCGCCGGTTACTACGCGATGGCGGGACAGGGGTTCGACCCCGACTTCATCTTCTCCTGGCCCACGGGGCGGATGGCGGTGATGGAAGGGGAGGCGGCGGTGGCGGCGGTGCACGGCCCCGCGCTCACGAAGGCCAAGCAGTCCGGCGTCGAACCCAGTGCGGCGCTGCAGGGTGCGGTCGAGGAGATGCGTGCCGACTACGAGCACCAGCTCGATGCGCGGTACGCCGGCGCGCGTGGCTACATCGATGCGATCGTCTATCCGGAGGAGACCCGCGCCACCCTGGCGATGGCCCTCCGCGCCGCCTGGCAGCACGCCGGGTCTCACCTCGGTCCCTTCGTGCTCCCATGTCGCTCCTGATCTACGGTGCCACCGGCTACACTGGCCGACTGATCGTCGATGAGGCGCTCCGCCTCGGCCTGCGTCCGATCCTCTCCGGGCGCACCGCGGCGGCGGTGCACGCGCTCGCCGAGTCGGTGGGGTGTGAGGCGCGCCCCGTCGCCCTCGATGATGCCGCGGCGCTCGATGCGGCGCTCGACGGCGTCACGGTGGTGCTCCACTGCGCGGGCCCCTTCGTCCATACGGTGAAGGCGATGACCGCCGCCTGTCTCCGGCGCGGCGTGTCGTACCTCGACATCACGGGGGAGATCGCCGTCTTCGAACGGGTGGCCGCGCTCGACGCGCAGGCCAAGGCGAAGGGGATCACGATGATGCCAGGGGTCGGCTTCGATGTGGTCCCCACCGATTGTCTCGCGGCGTATCTCCACCAGCGCCTCCCCTCGGCGACCCACCTTGAGCTCGCCTTCTCTGGCGGCACTGGCCCCTCACACGGTACCGCGCTCACCGTCGTCGAAGGGCTTGGCCTTCCAGGTGCGATTCGCACCGGTGGGAAGATCGTCCCCGTCCCACCAGCGTGGCGCACGCGGCAGCTCCCGCTCGGCGGGAAGAACCGTCTCTGCGTCTCGATCCCGTGGGGCGACGTCTCCACGGCGTACCACAGCACCGGGATCCCCGACATCATCACCTACATGGCGACCTCGCCCTCGGCGATACGCGCCATGCGGCTTTCGCGGTGGCTCGCCCCGCTCCTCCGCACCGAGTTCATGAAGCGGCGCGCGCGGGCACGGGTGCGCGCGATGCCGGCGGGACCGAGCCCCGAGGCGCTGCAGCGCACGCGCAGCTACGTGTACGGGGAGGTCCGTGATGCGCAGGGTCGGACGGCGCGGGCGATCCTCGAGGCGCCGACTGGGTACGTCCTCACCGCGCAGGCGGCGGTGCGTGCCGCGATGCGGATTCTCGCGGGAGGTGTCCCAGCGGGGTTCCACACGCCCTCGCGCGCCTTCGGCGCCGACTTCGTGATGACGATCCCCTCGGTGACGCGCACCGACCTGAACTGAGGCATCGCGCGTGACGCCTACCTCCACGCTCCGCTCCACGCTGCGCAACCGGTTCCCCGGGGAGCAGCTTCTCCGCTCGCGTGGGAATCTCATACGCAACATCGAGCTGATGGCGGCGAGCGATCCCGATCTTGCGGTCGCGCGGGCCCTCACCGGACGGACGATCCTCCTCGCCTCGCATCCCGATCTCGCGCGTGAGGTCCGTACGGGGCATCCGCGCAGCCTCCGGAAGGGGCTCGGTCTCCAACGGACCCGCTTCGTCCTCGGCAACGGGCTCCTCACGAGCGAGGGGGAGTTCCATCTGCGGCAACGCCGCCTCGCCCAACCCGCCTTCCATCGCGAGCGGATCGCGCGCTACGCGGAGGAGATGGTCGCGCGCACCGAGGTCGTGGCCTCGTCGTGGCGCGATGGGCAGTCGCTCGACCTCGCACGGGCGATGCATCAACTCACCCTCGATATCGTCGGGCGCACCCTCTTCGGGGTCGATCTTCAGGGCCGAGCCGCGGAACTTGGGAAGGCGCTCACCGCGGTCCTCGATTCCTTTTCGATCTGGCTGATTCTCTTCGGTGAGCGGCTCTACGATCTCCCGATCCCGCGGATGCGGCGGGCCAAGCAAGCCGTGCCGGCGCTCGATGCGGCGATCTACGCGATCATCGAGGAGCATCGTCGCGCGGGGCGCGACCAGGGGGACCTCCTCTCGATGTTGATGGCGGCGCGCGACGCCGAGGGGGATGGATCGGGGATGACCGACGCGCAGCTCCGCGACGAGGTGATGACCCTGATCCTCGCGGGGCACGAGACCACTGCGAACGCCCTCGCGTGGACCTGGTGGTTCCTCGCGCAGCATCCCGAGATCGATGCGCGGCTCGCCGCCGAGGTGCGCGATGCGTGTGGGGATCGGCCGATCACGATGGCCGATCTGCCGAATCTCCCGTACACGCGAGCGGTGTTCAGCGAGGCGATGCGCCTCCGGCCGCCGGCCTACGCCACGTCGCGTGAGGTGATTGAGCCGATCGTCCTCGGGGGGCAGGCGATCCCGATCGGGGCGCAGGTCGTCGTGAGCCCGTGGGTGACGCAGCGCGATTCCCGGTGGTGGACCGAGCCGCTGCGCTTCGATCCCGACCGGTGGCTCGCCCCGCGTGCGGAGCCGAATCATCGGCATGCGTACTTCCCGTTCGGTGGGGGGACGCGCGTCTGCATCGGCGAGCAGTTCGCGTGGACCGAGGGGATCCTCGTGATCGCCGCGCTGGTCCGCCGCTGGCGGTTCCGTCTCACCGTTCCCGCGACCGCGGTACGCCCGCAGGCCGCCGTCACGCTCCGCCCGGCCCCGGGGATCCCGGTGGTCTGCGAGCGCCGTCCCTGACTTTGGAGGCCTGATGTACACTCTGCCGAAGGATCCACGTGTGACGGTGATCGCGAGGGAGCTTGCGCGCGTGATGGCCGAGTACGACGCGATCCTCGATGCCCTGCCGGCGTCGGCCATCGATGCGGCCCCCGAGGGGCAGTGGAGCCCCGTGCAGATCATCTGGCATCTCTCCAAGGTCCAGCACTGGGTGATGCGCGGAATCGAGCAGGGCGCGGCGGCGCTCCCACGGATGGCGACGATCCCTCCGGGCCCCTCGTCTGACCGGCTCCTCGAATCAATCGACCGATACCCGATTCGGGATCGCTCGCGGAAGGTCGAGGCGCCTGAGGGGATTCGTCCCCCGCGTGGGCTCGATCTCGCGGGGGAGCGTGCGCGCTGGAAGGAGGGACGGGCCGAGCTCCTCACGCTCCTTGAGCGGCTCGGGATGCAGCTCACCATCGTGAAGGCGACGCACCCCATGTTCGGACCACTCGACGGGTGGCAATTCGCCCTCTTCGTCGCGCGCCACGAAGAGCGCCATCTGGACCAGCTCCGAGAATTGCTGGCCTCGCGCGGATAGCTTTCCGGGATGGCCGCATCCCGCCTCCCTGAGCTCCTCGCCCCCGCCGGCACTCTCGAAGCCGTCCGCGCCGCCGTCGCGAACGGGGCCGATGCGGTCTACTGCGGCGCCTCGCGCTTCAACGCGCGCGATGATGGCGCGCAGCTCACCCTCGATGAGCTCGAACAGGCCTGCCTGATCGCGCACGAGCGGGGGGCGCGGATCTACCTCACACTCAACGTGTTGATCAAGCCGGCTGAGCTGACCGAGGCGCTCCTCTACCTTGGCGAGTGCATCGACCGCGGGATCGATGCGGCGATCGTGCAGGACATCGGGTTGATCCGCGCCATCCAGCGCGCCTATCCGACCTTCGAGGTCCACGGCTCGACGCAGATGACGGTGCACGACGCCTCCGGCGCGCGCGTCATGGCCCGGCTGGGAATCGACCGCGTGGTGCTCGCGCGCGAGAACACCCTCGAGGACATCCGCTCGATCCGCGAGGCGGTGCCGGGGCTCGGGCTTGAGACCTTCATCCACGGCGCGCTCTGCATCTCGTATTCGGGGCAGTGCTACATGTCGGGGATGATCTCCGAGCGTTCGGCCAACCGCGGCTCCTGCGCGCAGTCCTGTCGCAAGGACTACGTCCTCAACGATGCGACGACCGGCGCCGAGCTCGATCGGGGCTACCTGATCTCGGCGCGCGACCTCGGCGCCTGGGAACATCTCCCGGCGATCGTCGAGGCCGGTGTGGGGTGCCTCAAGATCGAAGGACGGAAGAAAAAGCCCGAGTTCGTCGCGACGGTGACGCGCGGGTATCGGCAGTTCCTGAAGGACGTCCAGCGGGGTGTCTTCACCACGCCGACGATGGAGGAGGTCCAGCCGCTGGTCCAGATCTTCTCGCGCGGCTTCACTGGCGGGATGTACGGGGGGCGCGATGGGCGGCACTACATCACCCGTACCCAGCCCGACAACCGCGGGGTCGAACTCGGTGTGGTCGTCGGGAGTGCCGATGGCGAGGTGATCATCGAGGTCGCCGCGCCGATCGAAGCGGGGGATGGGCTCGGGTTCGAGCCGCCGGCGGGCGGGCACCTCGAGAGCATGGGGTTTGCCGCCGGGGCGGTGCGCACCCTCGCGCATCAGCCGGGGGTCTGGCGGCAGGCGGTCAACGCGCGGCAGCGGGTCCCGATCGGGTGGCGTGTGGTGCGCAGTTCGCACGCGGCGCTTTTGGAACGGGCGCGCGCGAGCTTCGTGCAGGTGGGACGCGAGCCACTCAAGCGGCGGACGCGGCTCGATGTGCGGTGCTTCGGTTCGGCCGGATCGCCACTCAAGGCGATCGTCTCGACGGCAGACAGCGAGGTGGTGGTGCGTAGCGAGGTGGCGCTCACCCCGGCGACCTCTCGCGCCCTCGATGTCGCGCAGCTTCGCGAACAGTTCGGCCGGCTCGGCGAGACGCCGTTCGCGCTCGGGGATCTCGATGCGGCGGGGCTCGGGGCAGGGCTCTTCCTCCCGGTGAGCGAGTTGAACCGATTGCGGCAAGCGGCCGTCGATGGTTTGATGGTGCAGCGGGATTGGGCGCGCGAGAGCGAGCTTGAGACGCGCCGCCTATTGGTCGCGGAGGTCGTGCGCGCCGTGCCGGTGACACCGACTCGCGTCGATGAGCCTCGAGGGGCTTCGCCGTCCCCCGTCTCGCCGAACTCCGCCTCGACCGCACGGCTCATCGCCGAGGTCTGGCGAGTTGAGGACGCCGATGCTGCCCTGGCCGCCAGCGCCGATGAGATCGTCTTCGACCCCTTCCTGCGTCATCCCTTCCCGGCGGTGAGCGCCGTCTCGGCGCTCGTCGACCGTATCGCAGCGGCCGGGAAGTCCTTCAGGCTGCGGCTGCCCACCATCGTCCGCCCCGCCGATCGCAAGAAGCTCGAGAAGTGGCTCGCGCTCGGGACCCCGGTCCTCTCGGGACATGTGGGCCTCGTGCATGAGTTCGGAAGCGCCGGGCGGGATGTGGTCGCCGACTACGCAGTGAACTGCTTCAATGCGCACACCGCCTCCGAGCTCTTCGATCTCGGGGCCGCGCGGATCACCCCGTCGATCGAACTCACCACTGAGGAGATCGGCGAGCTCGTGGCGCCGTGGCGGGGCGATCGGTTCGAAGTTGTCGTCTTCGGGCGGCCGGAAGGGATGACGCTCGAACACTGCGTGCTGAGCGCAGCCTTCGATCGCACCCCGACGTACTGCCGCGATCTCTGCACCAAGCAGCACACCGACACGCGGCTGACCGATCCGACCGGCTACGTCTTCCCGGTGGCCACCGACTACGCCTGTCGGAATCGGCTCCTGCACTCCCGCCCGATAGATGGCACCGAGTTCCTCCCGCCTCTCTGGGAACAGGGAATCCGCGGGTTCCGCCTCCTCTTCAATCTCCCCACGGACGACGTGGGAGCGATCATCGCCGGGTATCGGGCCGAGCTCGACGCCATCGCTACGGGGGCGCGCCCGCAGCGCCGCGTTCGCGTCCTGCTGGGCGAGGGGTTCACACGCGGTCACTTCGCTCGCGCCGTGTGATTCGGCTCGCGTTGGGATGATGCCACTGGCATCGACCATCGCCTCCAGCATGCGTTCATGACGCGCCCCGCGCTCACGCTGGACGATGCCCGCCGCCTGCTCGCGGAGCGCTTTGGCTATCCGGACTTTCGTCCCGGACAGACTGAGGCCGTCGCGTCGGTGCTCGAAGGGCGGGACACCCTTGTCGTCGTCCCGACCGGCGGTGGGAAGTCGCTCTGCTTCCAGGTCCCCGCGCTTGCGCTGGGTGGTCTCACCGTCGTCATCTCGCCGCTGATCTCCCTGATGAAGGATCAGGTCGATGCCCTCGTGGCTCGAGGGCTCCCGGCCACCTATCTCAATAGCACCCTCTCCGCCTCGGAGATCTCCGCGCGCATGGAGCGGGTGCAGGCGGGGGCGATCCGCCTCCTCTATCTCGCGCCGGAGCGCTTCGACCTCGGCTCCCTCGCACCGAAGCTCCGAGCGGTCGGCGTCACCCTCCTCGCCGTGGATGAGGCACACTGCATCAGCGAGTGGGGGCATGATTTCCGCCCGAGCTATCTGCGGGTCAAGCAGGTGCGCGAGCAGTTGGGGAATCCTCCGACCATGGCCCTCACCGCGACGGCGACTCCAGAAGTTCGCGACGACATCGTTCAACAGCTCGGGCTCATCGATCCGCGGGTGATCATCTCCGGCTTCGACCGGGTGAACCTCACGTATCATGTGGTGGCCACGAAGAACGACACCGCCAAAGATGCGACGTTGATCGACTTGGTCCGGCAGCAGAAAGGGGACGGGGTCACGATCGTCTATGCCTCGACGCGCCGCACCGTCGAGCGGATCGCGCAGATGCTGAAGCGCGCCAAGATCCCCACGGTCGGGTATCACGCTGGATTGGAAGACGCGACGCGCGCCGATGTCCAAGATGCTTTCATGACCGAGCGGGCGAAGGTCATCGTCGCGACGAATGCCTTCGGGATGGGGATCGATAAGCCAAACGTACGACTCGTCGTGCATTACGCGATGCCGGGGACATTGGAGGCGTACTATCAGGAGGCGGGGCGCGGCGGCCGCGATCGCGCGCCGGCGACCGCGATCCTTCTGCACGCCTATCCCGACCGCTTCACGCACGAGTTCTTCATCGACTCGGCGATCCCTTCACGCGCGGTGGTGACGGCGGTGTACAAAGCCTGTCGCAAGCTCGCCGAGGCCGATGGGCTCGTGACTGACGATGCCGCGGGGATCGCCGCGACCGCGACCAACAAGCAGACCAAGGTCAGCGATCGCCAGGTCCAGTCATCGCTTCAGGTCCTGGCGAAGGCGGGGGCACTCGCCGTCGCCGATCCCTCGCGCACGCACGCCTACGTGCGACTCCTGGCAACGCCGGATCGTATCAAGGCCGAGCTCGATCCCGTCGTCGACGGGTTGGCCCTCGCGCTGCTGCGCTCCCTCTGGAAACGGGCGAAGGCCCGGCTCCATCAGGGGATCGTCGCGAATCTCGATGCGGTCCAGCCGGGAATCGGCGGAGCGCATGGGGCCCTCGTGCAGCTCGAGGCGCTGCAATCGCGCCAGATGGTGGTCTGGCGACGCCTCGGTGAGGGGATCACCCTCGCCGATCCCAAGGCGCCGATCGATGCCTGGGGGATCGACTGGGCCGCGCTCGAGCGGCGGCACTTCGCCGAGATGAAGAAGCTCGAGCAGATGCAACGATACGCGTACACCGACCAGTGTCGGCGCGCCTTCGTCCTCCGCTACTTCGGCGACCCGGCCGCGCGCCCCCGGTGTACCGGGTGTGACAACTGTCTCGGGACGCGGATCAGTTCCCCTGCGGCTGACACGCCTTCACGACGGCGCGGTCGAACTTCTTCGGGTCGTCGAGGATAGGCCAGAGCTCGTCGAGGAAGGCCTTGGTGTCGTCGCGCCTCTTATCCTCGAGCCCGGGGACGCTCGCCGCCCAGAGGGAATCGACGGCTGCCCGCTTCTCCTTGTAGTAGGCGATCGTCGGCGCCCACTCGGTGGCCGAGCGACAGGGGCCACGATGGAGCCGCTGGCGCACCGTTTTGATCCCCAACATCGGGTTGGGGAAGGCATATCGGGCATTGACGGCGCCTGACCAATCGAAGTCGTAGGCGACGGGATAGTAGGTCCCCGCCTCATTGCGGAAGAGCTCGATGTTGTGCAGCGCCGCGACCGACCAATCGGTGTTCCCGATCCAGTACTCCCAGAGCGCGATGTGATTGAGCGCCTGCGGATCGAAGTCGGCGAAGAGCGCCCCGGTCTGGTCGAGCGAGGTGAGCTTGTGCTGGTCCGCGACCTCCTCCTCGGTCTCCAAGAGGAAGGCGGTCACGGTGATCGGTTTCACGCGATCGGTGGAATCCTTGTACGTGATGGTCGCGAGGCGAGCGCGGTGGTGGATCGGGTGCAAGATGGCGTACGTCTGATACATCAAATACTCGAGCAGGATGTACTGTTGGTACTCGGCGGTCGTTGGGCGGCACGGGGTGACCACCTTCAACCGCGGATTCCCTTGCAGAATCGTCCCCTCACGCGCCTCTTTGCCCGCTCGCAGGAACAGCGGCGGAAAGGAGCAGTTGCGTGCCTGACGGCGGAAGTGGCCTCGTGCCCGGAGTTCGACCGGCATCGCCCGGGGCTTCGCGTCGGCCCCCTCGTCAGTCCATGCCATCTCCGCCCCGAACCAGCGGAGCGCGGTCGAATCCCGCTCGCGGACGATGTCGCGCAGGTTCGTCGTCAGCGTGATCGCGACGGGCGCGGTGGAGCGAAAGAGGACCTGGGCGTGGATCCGCCCGGTGGGCAGCGATGCGCTGAGGCTGAGGCCGATCAGGAGCGCGAGAGGGTGAAAGCGACGCGGCATGCCGAGTGGGGTGAAGGGAAGAGCCAAGCATGGGGAAACGTGGCTTCCGCCGTTACCGTCGGCAACTCCACCGCGAGCAGGCCTCCGGGGTACTTTTCCCTCATGACCGCTCCTCGCCTGCGCGCACGCAGCGCGCTCCTGCCGGTCCTCGCGAGCATTGCCGTCGGCCTCGGGGCCCAGTCGCCGATGCGCGTGAGCGCCGATCGCCAGCCACCAGCGCTCGCCGTGCTCATCACCATAGATCAGATGCGCCCCGAATATCTCGAGCGCTGGCACCAGCAATTGACTGGTGGTCTTCGACGCCTGGTAGATGAGGGCGCCTTCTACCGGAACGGCTTCCAAGACCACGCGAATACGGAGACGGCGCCAGGCCATGCCTCCACGCTGTCCGGCCGGTTCCCCTATTCCACGGGGATCGCGAAGAACGCGGCGGGGGTCAACACCAGTGCCGCCCCACTCGTCGGCTCGGACGGCATCGGGGCCTCGCCATTCCGGTTTCAGGGGACGACCCTCGTCGATTGGATGACGGCCCACGATCCCCGCACGCGAGTGTTCTCCGTCTCTCGCAAGGACCGCGGGGCGATCCTCCCGGTCGGCCGCGGCAAACACCCCGTCTACTGGTACGCCCCGGCGAGCGGACGCTTCGTGACGAGTACCTATTACGGCGATTCCCTCGCGTCGTGGGTCTCGGCGTTCAACGCCGAGGAGCGGGTGGTGGGTCGCTATGCGGGAAAGAGCTGGTCGCTGCTCCTGCCGGAAGGCGCGTATCCCGAGCCGGACTCCACGCCCGGTGAGGTGCGGAGTCAGGAAGTCTTCTTCCCGCACGTGATGCCGCAGGATGCGATGCGAGCGAACAATCTCATCGTGAGCTTCCCGTTTATGGATGAGCTCACGCTCGACTTCGCCTGGCGCGGCGTCCGAGCACTCGACCTCGGCGCGGGCCCGCAGACCGATATCCTCGCGGTCTCCCTGTCCACGTTGGATGGCGTCGGTCATCGGTGGGGCCCGGACAGTCGTGAGGTCCATGATCAGGTCCTGCGACTCGATCGGGCGCTCGGCGTCTTTTTGGACAGCCTCGTCGCGCTGCGTGGCGCCGATCGCATCGTCCTCGCGTTGACCTCCGATCACGGCGTGGCGCCGATCCCTGAGACGCGCTCCAGCTTCGATGATAATCGCAAGGCGATGCGAGTCATGATGGACGACTTCGATCCGGCCATGACGGTGCTCGCTGCCCGTGTCGAGCAGGCAAAGCTTCCCGCCGAGGCGTTCAGCTTTGACGGGGATGTCCTCAGCGTCGATCGCACGAAGCTCCCGCCCGATGGGGCGCGGGCGCTCCCTGGCATCGCCGATGCCTTCGCCAAGGCGGCGCGCCGAGTGAACGGGGTCATGCGGGCGGATGTGATCGACCGGCTCGCGAAGACCGATACCGTCAGAGACGCGATCGGTCGGCGTTGGCTGCACAACTACCGACCGGGGGGCGACGTGTTGGTCACCGTCACCCTCACGCCGACGAGCTATCGAGGCAACGCGGGATCCGCGACCCATGGCACGCCCCACGATTATGATGCGCGGGTGCCGATCATCTTCTGGGGGTCGCCGTTCATGTCGGGGCGTCGCATGGAGAACATCCGCGTGGTCGACATCGGCCCCACCCTCGCCGAGGTGGTGGGGGTCCGGCCCCTCGAAAGGCTCGACGGGGTCTCCCTCAAGGCCATCATCAGGCCTGAGGCACGCCGCAGCCTCCCCCTCCCACGCTGACCGATGACTGACACCTCGCTCTATTTCGACGACCATCACCATGCCACGCGCGAGATGGTGCGCGCCTTCGCGCGTGATGAGGTTGCCCCTGTCGCGCGGCACTTCGATGAGACCCAGGAGTTTCCCTGGGCGAACGTCAAGAAGATGGCCGACCTCGGACTCCTCGGGATCCCGTGGTCCGAGGAGATCGGCGGGAGCGGACTCGACACCATCAGCTTCATGATCGCGATCGAGGAGTTGGCCGCCGTCTGCGCCTCGCACTCGATCACGATCTCGGCGCACACGACCCTCGGCACCTCGCCGATCGTGAATTTCGGGAGCGCGGAGCAGAAGGCGCGCTTCCTTCCCAGCCTCGCGAGCGGCCGTGTCCTCGGCGGCTTCGGGCTGACCGAGCCGGGCGCCGGTTCCGATGCCGGCGGCACCAAGACCACGGCGGTGAGGACGGGCGATCGCTATCTCCTGAACGGGAGCAAGCGATTCATCACGCACGCCGGCGTCGGCGAGGTCTTCGTCGTCACCGCGGTCACCGACCCCAGCAAGGGGACCAAGGGGATCTCGAGCTTCATCCTGACCAAGGAGAGTTGCGACCTCGAGACGATCCGTGAACTCGGAATCGGGCACGACCCGGCGTTCACCCCGATGAAGGGGTTCCGGGCAGGGAAGAAGGAGGACAAGCTCGGGTGGCGTGCCTCCGATACCCGCGAGCTGATCTTCGAGGATGTCGAGGTGCCGGTCGAGAACCGCCTCGGCGAGGAAGGGCGGGGGTTCATCAACTTCATGAAGACCCTCGATGCGGGGCGCATCGGGATCGCGGCGCTTTCCTTGGGGCTCGCGCGAGGGGCCTTCGAGCAGGCGCTCGCGTACACCTCGGAGCGGAAACAGTTCGGCCGTCCGATCGCCGAGTTCCAGGGCGTTCACTTCCAGCTCTCGGATCTCGCCACCCAGCTCCAGGCGGCGCATCACCTCACCTACCATGCGGCCTGGCTCGCCCAGCACGGCCATCCGTATGGGAAGGAGGCCTCGATGGCGAAGCTCTTCGCCTCCGAGCTCGCCACCAAGGCGACGATCACCGCCGTCCAGCTCCACGGCGGTTATGGCTACACCAAAGACTATCCCGTGGAGCGGATGATGCGGGATGCGAAGATCGGGGAGATCGGGGAGGGGACGAGCGAGATCCAGCGGATGGTCATCGCCCGGCATCTCCTGAAAGGGTTGTCAATCTGACAGGCGGGCACTACCCATACAGGCACGTCTATGGCGCCCCTCGGCGAATGTCGAGGGGCTTGGTCTGCTGGGGCCTTGGGCCTCGGCTTCTTCCGGACCCGACACACCTGATGATGGATCGCATGCAGCGCCGACAGCTCTCGATCGCCGCGGACGCCCTCCGGGGCGAGACCGCGGGGTGCGATCGAGCGGCCGCTCCATGGTCGATCCGGTGGCGGGCCGGGGGCTCATCAGCTCCAGGTACCCATGAAGCGCGAGATCCTGATCAGCGCGACACAACGCGAGATCCGTGTCGCCATCATCGAGGACGAACAGCTCGTTGAACTGCAGGTCGACCGTCCCGAGAACAAGCGGATGGTCGGAGACATCTATCTCGGGAAGGTCGAGGCGGTGTTGCCGGGGATCCAGGCCGCCTTCGTGAACATCGGCACCGAGAAGGCCGCCTTCCTTCATAACTCCGACCTCGTCTACGACGAGGGCGGGGACGACGACGATGATGATGAGGGGGGCGACGAGGAGTCGGGGGGCGAGGACGCCGCCGACGCCGCGGAGGCTGAGGCCTCCGGCGAGTCCCTCAGCGAGCCCAAGAAGAAGGGGGGGCGTGGGCGCGGCGGTCGCCGCCGGCGGAAGGATCCGCCGAAGATCGAGGACGTCCTGAAGCGTGGGCAGCCCCTCATCGTCCAGGTCTCCAAGGAGCCGATCTCCACCAAGGGCCCACGGGTCACGGCGCAGGTCTCCCTCGCCGGCCGCTTCCTCGTCTACATGCCCTTCGCCTCGCGCGTTGGCGTGAGCCGGAAGATCGGGGTGCGGGCCGAGCGCCAGCGCCTGCGCGAGCAGGTCCAGTCGGTCCTCCCGAAGGACAAGGGCGGGGTGATCGTCCGCACCGTGGGTGAGGATGTCACGCAGGAGACCTTCACCCGCGAGCTCCAGACCCTGATCGGGCAGTGGGACAAGATTAACAAGAAGCAGAAGTTCGTCGGGAGCCCCCCGAAGCTCCTGCACCGGGAGACCTCGCTCACGCGGGGGATCATCCGCGACCTCTTCTCGACCAAGGTCGACCGCCTTACCGTCGACTCCAAGCAGATCTACAACGAGATCGTCGAGTATCTGAAGGGGATCGCCCCGGAGCTGATCGATCGCGTGCAGCTCTATGAGGACAAGGTCCCGCTCTTCGACAAGGAAGGGGTGGAGACCGAGATCCGTGATCTCTTCAAGCGGCGTTGCGACCTCCCGAGCGGGGGCTATCTGATCATCGAGCCGACCGAGGCACTGGTCTCGATCGACGTGAACTCGGGGCGCTTTACCGGGAAGAAGGATCCGGAGAAGACGGTCACCAAGACGAACATGGAGGCGGCCAAGGAGATCGCGCGGCAGCTTCGGCTCCGCGATGTGGGGGGGATCGTGGTCTGCGACTTCATCGACATGGAGACCAAGGCCAACCGGGACCGCGTCCTCCAGGAGCTCCGGACCCATCTGGGTCGGGACCGGGCGCGGACCAAGGCGTACGCGGTGAGTGACCTGGGGCTGATCGAGATGACCCGCCAGCGGGTCCGACAGAGCCACTTCCATGCGATGACCGAGTCCTGCCCGACCTGTCAGGGGACGGGGCGCGTCTTCACGGCCGAGACGATCGTCCGGCGGATGGAGCGGGCGGTCCGGCGGCTGGCGAGCGAGGGGCGGCGGGACCCGATCGTCATCAAGTTCCCCCCCGATGTGGCCTTCTACGTGCTGGAGCAGGAGAAGGAGCTCGTGAAGCGCCTCGAGAAGGGGGTGGGTTTCTCGGTGGAGATGCGGGATGACCCCCTCCTCAAGCCGGACGAGTTCAAGCTGGTCGTGAAGGGGGCGGGGCGGGATATCACGAGCCAGTACGCGGTGGCTTAAATTCTGAAGGCTGGAGGCTGGAGGCTCAACGCTGAAAGCTGGAAGCGGGCGGTCGTTCACTTTCAGCCTCCAGCCTTCAGCCTCTAGCTACCTGCGATTCAAGGACTTGACCCCGTCCCGCCTCCCCCCTTATTCTTCATGGCTCGGACCAAACCAGACCCTAGGTATCCCCATGTCGTACGCCATCTTCCGCTCCGGCGGGAAGCAGTTCCGCGCTGAGAAGGGCTCCACGCTCCGACTCCCCACCCTCCCGGGTGAGGCGGGCGCCTCCGTCGAGTTCAACGAGGTCCTCCTCGGCTCCGACGGCGCCAACGTCAAGGTCGGCGTCCCCACGCTCAAGGGCGCGTCGGTCTCCGCCGAGATCGTCAAGCACGGCCTCGGGGAGAAGATCGTCGTCTTCAAGTTCAAGCGTCGCAAGAACTACGCGAAGAAGCAGGGCCATCGGCAGGGGTTCACCGAGGTCCGGATCCGCGACATCACCCTCGGCTGACCGAGAGCGAGACTCCCAATGGCACACAAGAAAGGCGTAGGTTCCTCCCGCAACGGCCGTGACTCGAACCCGCAGTACCGCGGGATCAAGAAGTTCGGCGGTGAGAAGGTGATCGCCGGCAACATCATCGTCCGTCAGTGCGGCACCAAGTGGCATCCCGGCAACAACGTCGGGCTCGGCACCGACTACACGATCTACTCGCTGATCGAGGGCGTCGTGAAGTTCGAGCACAAGTCGAAGAGCCGCTACAAGGTCTCTGTGTACCCAGTGTCTGCCGCGTCGTAAGGCGCGCACCTGGTCGCAACGAAGAGCGCCCCGACTCATCCGAGTCGGGGCGCTCTTGCTTTCAGTCTTCAGCCTTGAGCCTTGAGCCTTCCGCGAGGCTGAGGGATCGATGCGTCATCTCGAAAGGGATTTAGGTGAGAGGGATCAGGGATCAAGGAACAGAGAGCGCGCGAGGGCGACGTCGTCCGTACAGAGGCCGTCGACCCCCCAGGCAGTCAGGCGCTGCATCGCGGCGGCGCTGGTGACCGTCCAGGCGATCACGCGGCGCCGTTCGGCGTGCACGGCGCGGACGAAGGCCTCGTCGATGCAGTCGACCTGTCGCCAGCAATCACGGGCATCCACCGAGCGCGCGGCGACGGTCGGATCGATCGGGTAGCTGACCTCGAGGACCCCCCGCGGGATCGCTGGGTCCCGTTGGGCCGCCTGTTGCACCTGCCGATGATCGAAGGCGTGGACGGCGGCGGGGCCGAGATCGAGGTCCCTTGCGGCATCGAAGGGGAATCGCGCCCGTCGGGGCTGCCTGGCGATGACCGCGAGGGTCCCTTCCGCGGTCCCAGCGCCCTTGAGCTCGCAATAGACGCGGAGCCGATCCCCGACCGACTCGAATACCGACTCGAGCGTGGGGATAGGCTCCCCGCGCACCGACCGCGTGGCGACCTCAACCGCCGTCAGGGACGAGATGGGAGACCCGTCGGCCAGGGTCGGATCGTGGTGGACCACGATGACCCCATCTGCGGTGCGGTGGACATCCAGCTCGCAGGCGTCGGCCCCCAGCTCCACTGCCCGGCGGAAGGCCAGCAGGGTATTCTCTGCGGCATCCCGGGAGGCCCCGCGGTGGGCGATGATCTCAGGGCGGGTCACCCGGGAATCTTAACGCCGGCTGTCCGCCGGCGTCTCATCTGGCGAGACCATGGGCGATTCGAGCGGCACCACCTCGGAGACGACGGATGCGGCGCTGATCAGCCGGTGGGTGTCGGGGGATCAACGGGCGGCGACGGCGTTGGTCGAGCGACATGCCCAGTCCGTCGCGCAGTTCGTCGTGAGTCTGGGGGAGCGGGAGCGGACGGAGGAGCTGGTGCAGGACACCTTCGTCCGGGCGTTTCAGGCCATCGAGACCTTCCGGTCGGATAGTCTCTTCCGTACCTGGCTCTTCACGATCGCGAAGCGGTTGGTGCTGGACCATCGACGAAGTGAGCGACGGCGTCGCGATGACGTCGAGGTGCAGGAGGATCATCTGGTGGTGTCCTTCGATGCGCTGGATGGGATGGTGGGCGATGAGCGAATGCAGCAGGTGTGGAGGGCGATGCAGGGGCTCTCACCGATGCAGCGGGAGGTGTTCACCCTCCGAGTGACCGAAGGATTACCGTACAACGAGATCGCGCAGATGGTGGGGAGTTCGGCCGGTGCCTGCCGGGTGCATTACCACAACGCGCTGAAGACGATCAAGGAGCGAGTGACCGATGCATGAATGCGAGGACGTGAGGATGCAGGAGGCGCTCCCGGCCTTCCGGGCCGGGAGACTCGACGCGGCGGAGGCCGAGGCGGTGCGCACGCATCTCGCCTCGTGCGAGGTGTGCACGCGAGAGCTCGAGCTGCTCACGACCGCGCAAGCGGTGCTCGATCAGGCGACCCCTGTGGTGGATGCGGCGCGTATCGCCGCAGCCGTGATCGGGGCGAGCGCGAAAGCCGAGCGCGCCCCGGTGGCCGCACCTCGCGTCATCACGCTGCGGACCCGGCGGTGGTGGGCCTCGCGGCAGCTGCTCGCGGCGGCGGCCTCGATCCTCGTGGTCGTCTCCCTGTCGATTCCCGCGCTCCGCGGCACGGGCCATGCGCCGGCGGTCGATGGTCGACTCGATAGTATGGTCGCGGCGGAGATGACCGGCGGTCAGGGTGGGCACGCCGTTGCTCCTTCGATCGATCTCGCCGGCGGGCTCGCCGATCTCTCCTCGGCGCAGCTGGAGACCTTCTTGAAGGAACTCGATCAGGTGGAGGCCACGGTTCGCGCCGAGCCGGCCACTATCGCTCTTCCGCTCATCGATTCCCCGGAGCTGCTCTGATGCGTACCACCATGAATCGACGGTTGTGGTGCATCCTCACCCTCGCGGTGAGCCTGACCGCGCCGGCCGTGGTCCGGTCCCAGGGGCGCACCCTCGTCATCGACCAGCGGGAGGGGCGACCGCGCGAGGGGCAGCGCCCCGTCACGACCGCGCAGCGCGATTCGCTCGAGGCACGGGCTCGGGCCCTGATGGCCCAGGTGCTCCAGCGGCAGTTGGAGCTCACCGACGATCAGTCGCGTCGGATCACTGCGCTCTCGCAGCGCCTCGAGCCGCGTCGGCGCGCCCTCGTCGCCGAGGAACGCGCGGTCCGTACCGCATTGCGAGCGCAGATCGCCGCCGGGGATTCGGCGCGTGATGCCGAGCTCACCTCACTCCTGAATCGGATGATTGAGGTGCAGCGGGCACGCGTCCTCCTCCTCGAGACCGAACAGCAGGAGCTCACCGCGTTCCTGACGCCGCTCCAGCGGGCCAAGTTCCTCGGGATCGAGGAGCAGATGCGGTTGCGCGCGGAGCAGGTGCAGGGCCGACCGATGCCCGGGCAGGGGCCCCCGCCCAGGATGATGTCAGGGCAGGGCCCGCCGCTCTGGCGACCGCGACTCGAACTCCGCCGGCCCCCCGATCCGGAGTGACCTCGAAGGTGGGGTGGCGCTATCGTTCGCGCGATGACGCGCCCGACCTTCGATCCCGCAGCCCCTGAGGTCGCCGCGGACCTCTACGGCACCTACGCACGCCTCCGGGAGGCGACGCCGATCGCGCACCTCGCCGGTGAGGCCTGTTGGATGCTCACCCGCCACGCCGATGTCCATGCCGCGTGGCGCGATCGTCGACTCGGCTCCGATTTCTCCCACCGGTACGCGGCGGACGAGTTCACGCGCCCGGAGGCGCTCGAGCCCTGGCGCGACCCGCGCTATCCGCACTTCGCGGCCTACGCGCGATGGGATCTGCTCGCGGTGGAGCCCCCAGACCACACCAAGCTCCGTCGCCTCGTCTCGCTCGCCTTCACCCCGCGGACCGTCGAGGCCCTGCGTGCACCGGCCCGCGCGCTCGTCGATGCGGCGTTGGCGCGGGCCGCCTCGCGTGGGCAGCTCGATGTCGTGCAGGACCTCGCCGAACCGCTGTCGTTGGGCATTATCTGTACGCTGATCGGCGTGCCGACGGAGCAGCACGCCGAGGTGCTCCGCCTCTCGCACGCCGTGGTGCAGATGTACGAACCGGCGGCGTCGGAGGCGCAACGCGCCGAGGCGGATGACGCGGTGCGGGAGTTCACCGAGCTTGTCGCGGGGCTGATCGCGGCGCGACGGGCCGCACCGCAGGAGGATCTCCTGACCGGACTCCTCGACGCGATGGTCGACGCCGAGCGACTGACGGATGCGCAGATCACGAGCACGGTGATGGTGTTGCTGATGGCGGGGCATGAGGCCTCGGTCAACGCCGCCTCGAACGGCATCGCCGCCTTCGCCGCCCATCCGGCGGAATGGCAGGCACTGCGGTCGGGGAAGGTCCCGGTCGATGCGGCGATCGAGGAGATCCTGCGGTGGGACCCGCCGCTGCAGCTCTTTCGGCGGTGGGTGCTCGAGGCGGGGGTGACGTACGGTGGTGTGGAGATCCCGCGGGGCGAGCGGATCGGTCTCTGCATCGGCTCGGCGAATCGTGACCCGCGACGCTACGACGCCCCCGATGCCTTTCGCATCGCCCGTGGGGAGCCCTCGCATCTCTCATTCGGTGGGGGAATCCACTTCTGCCTCGGCGCCCCCCTCGCGCGGCTCGAACTCGCGGTGCTCGTCGCGGCGTTGGCGGAGCGTCTCCCGATGCTCACCACGCTCCCGAGTGCGATCCGCCGGGCGGGATTCCAGTTTCGCGGCTATACCTCGCTCCCCATCGCGTTGCCCTAGCGGCATATTCTCCGCATCGCGCGCTGGACCTCACTATCTTTCGGAGTGGCCCGGATGGCGGAACCGGCAGACGCAGGGGACTCAAAATCCCCCGAGGGCAACCTCATGTGGGTTCGATTCCCACTCCGGGCACTACGATGTGCGGCGCTCGTCCTGATCGCCGCCTGCGCCGCGCCGACGGCCCCCTCGACGCCTCCGTCGCCCGAGGACGACCTGCCCCCCTTCGTCGTCCCCGCGATCCAGCGGGAGTTCCGGGGGATGTGGATCGCCACGGTCGCCAACATCGACTGGCCCTCGCAGGCCGCGCTGCCCGTACAGACCCAGCAGCAGGAGCTCATCACCCTCCTCGGCGTCGCGGAGCAGACACGGCTCAACGCGGTGATCCTTCAGGTGCGCGCCGCCGGGGATGCGCTCTATCCCTCGCAGCTCGAGCCCTGGATGCGGTCCCTCTCGGGCCAGCAGGGGACCGACCCGGGGTACGATCCGCTCGCCTTCGCCGTACAGGAGGCGCATGCGCGCGGGCTCGAGCTCCACGCCTGGTTCAATCCCTTCCGTGCCGGGAACCTCAGTGACACGATCCGCCTCGCGGAGAGCCATTTCGCGAAGCGGCGCCCTGATCTCGTCCGCCGCTACTGCACCCAGCTCTGGTTTGATCCCGGCGAGCCCGATGTGCAGGCGCACGCGATCGCCGTGATCAGCGATGTGATCCGCCGGTACGATGTCGATGCGGTGCACCTCGACGATTTCTTCTATCCCTATCCCAATCCGAACTGTCCGAATCTCGACTTCCCCGACAGCGCGGGATATGCGCGCTTCGTCGCTGAGGGCGGGACGCTGACCAAGGGGGATTGGCGCCGGTCGAACGTGAATCGCTTCGTCGAGCGGCTCTATCAGGAGGTGCGGGCGCTCTCGCCGCATGTGAAGGTCGGGATCAGTCCCTTCGGTATCTGGCGTCCTGGGAATCCGGCGGGTGTCACGGGGCTCGATGCGTACGCGTCGATCTACGCCGATTCGCGGCGCTGGTTCGCCGAGGGATGGGTCGATTACTTCGCGCCCCAGCTCTACTGGTCGATCGCCTCCACGGGGCAGAGTTTCCCGGCACTGCTCGATTGGTGGCGGGAGCAGAACGACAAGCGACGGCATCTCTGGCCCGGCCTCGCGTCGTATCGCGTCGCCGATGGCACGAGCTCGGCGTTCAGCAGCATGGAGATCCCCAATCAGATCACCCTGGTGCGGCAGCAACAGGCGACGCGCATCGGCGGGGCCTCGGGGACCATCCTGTACAATGGAAGCAGTGTCCGTACGGATCGCGGAGGGTTCCGGAGCACCCTCATCGAGACGCACTATGCCAACGCCGCGATCCCCCCGGCCACGATCTGGCTCGATGCGACGGCGCCAGCCGCCCCTGAGCTCGCGGTCACGCGCACATCGGAGCAGGTGCAGGTGCGTCTCACCGGGGCAGCGGACGCCTATTGGTGGTTCATCCGGTGGCGTGATGCCGGGCGATGGCAGGCACGTCTGGTCCGCACTTCACAAGGGACCGTGACCTTCACCGGCTCGCGGATCGATGGGGTGGCGGTCGCCGCGGTCGATCGCCTGGGGAATGCCTCCCCTGATGCCGTCTGGCGGCGGTGAGTGCGTCGATGAGGCGTCGCCTCCGGTCCGTCGCCGCGCTCGGGCTCCTGATGGCGGCGTGTGACACGGCAGGCCTCCGTCCGATGCAGGCCGCGCTGACGGTGCGGTACGACTCGCTGCGCACTTCGCTCTCGCCGGCTGCGCGTGATTCGCTGCAGGCCGGGCAGGACCTCTGGGTCGCCTTCTGGCCGCGCGCCTGCGATCAGGACGGCGGGGATTCACTGACCTTCGCCTGTGCCCGCCGCAGGTTCGCCGAGCGGCTGGCGCTGCTCGAATCCTCCGACGAGATCGCGCTGGGTGTCCGCACCTATCCGCAGAGCATCTATCGCATCGTGAAGTCGGCCGCCGGCGTCGAGGCGCATCCGCAGGCGATCATCGAGTGGCAACGGGTGGGGCTCGACGCGATGGTGACGAACGAGCGTGAGCGCGTACTCGCCGAGGCGCTCACGCGGTGGCTCGAGGCGGAACAGGGGACGCTGACCATCGATTCCGTCGCCGACCTCCGCGTCGAACGCTCGCTCCGACGCACGAGTGCGCCGGGGCTCCTCGTCCTCGAGACGAGGCGCGACCGGCTGGAGCACCGCACCGACACACGCGTGGCGGACACCACCCGCGTCCATTTCTCGATCGATCTCGCGCGCCCGCTGGCTCCGGACGAGTCGCCTGCTATCGATCCCCGGGGCGCTGCGGATCGAAGATGAGGTCGGCTGCGAGCCAGACCGTGCGCGTGAAGGGATAGAGCACGAGGGGCGCGATCAGCATCGCGACCACGGCGACCCGCTCGACGAGATCCCAGGGGACGTCAGGCCACGCGGCGAGGAGCCAGGCGCCGAGCCCGACGGCGAAGAACAGCTCGGCGATGATCAGGTTCACGAGATACGCGCCCACGAAGTGACCGGGGGTGCCATGGTCCAACTTCAGTGCACAGCCTGGGCAGCGGGCGCGCAGCGTCAACCAATTCCGGAGTATGCCGGGCGTGCCACAGGCTGGACACCGGAGCAGGAGCGCCCGGCCGATCAGCTGCGCCGGCCTCGCCGCCGGGGGGAGCGCGATGGGCGGCGCGAAGGGCGGTGCGGGTTCGCGTGGGGGCGCGGTCATCCCGTCAAGCTACTAATTTTCGACTCTTCCCCCAACCGACACGCGACATGACGACCTACAAGTTCGCGCGCGTCCCCGCGAAGGGTGAGCGCATCGAGGCCTCCGGCGGCGAGTTCCGCGTCCCCGACCAGCCGATCATCCCGTTCATCGAAGGCGACGGCACCGGTCCCGACATCTGGCGCGCCAGCGTCCGCGTCTTCGATGCGGCGGTGGAGCGCGCCTATGCTGGGAAGCGCCGGATCCACTGGATGGAGATCCTCTCGGGTGAGAAGGCGCACACCACCACCGGGGAGTGGATGCCCGCCGAGACGCTCGAGGCGGTGCGCGAGTTCAAGATCGCCATCAAGGGCCCGCTCACGACGCCGGTCGGCGGTGGGATCCGTTCGTTGAACGTGGCGCTGCGGCAGGAGCTCGATCTGTACGCCTGCATCCGCCCGGTGCGGTACTTCGAGGGCGTCGGGGCCCCGGTGAAGGATCCCGGGAAGGTGAACATGGTCATCTTCCGCGAGAACATCGAAGACGTCTACTCCGGGATCGAGTTCAAGGCGGGGACCCCCGAGGCGGAGAAGCTCCGCGCCTTCATCGAGAAGGAATTCGGCAAGAAGATCCGTCCACAGTCGGCGATCGGGATCAAGCCGATGTCGGCGTTCGGCTCGAAGCGTCTCATCGAGATGGCGATCCGCTACGCGATCCGCCATAAGCGCCCCTCGGTCACGATGATGCACAAGGGGAACATCATGAAGTTCACGGAGGGGGGCTTCCGTGACTGGGGCTATGAGCTCGCCAAGGAGAAGTTCGTCGGCCAGTTGATCGCCGAGAACGACGTGCAGGGCGCCGTGCCGGCGGGGCAGGTGCTCCTCAAGGACCGGATCGCCGACTCGATGTTCCAGCAGATCCTCCTCCGTCCCGATGAGTACTCGGTGGTCGCGACGCCGAATCTCAACGGCGATTACATCTCCGACGCGCTGGCCGCCGAGGTCGGTGGGCTCGGGATCGCGCCGGGCGGCAACGTGGGTGATGAGGCGGCGGTCTTCGAGGCCACGCACGGCACCGCGCCGAAGTACGCCGGCCTCGACAAGATCAACCCGGGGTCGGTGATCCTGTCCGGCGTGATGATGCTTGAGCAGATGGGATGGGATGAGGCGGCGCAGCTCATCATCCGCGGGCTCGAGCAGGCGATCACCGCGAAGACGGTGACCTACGATCTCGCGCGGCAGATGTCGGGCGCCACCGAGGTCTCGACCTCCGGGTTCGCTGACGCGATCATCAAGGGGATGGCGTGATGTCGATCGCCTTTGGCGTGAAGCGTGGGGATCCCGCGCGCACGGCGACCCCGCTCCTCGTGGTCGCGTTGCCGGCGGAGCCGAGTCTCCCGACTTCGCTCCGCGCCCTCGACACGAAGTTCGGTGGCGCGCTCGGGCGCGCGCTTCGTCGTAAGGATTTCCAGGGCGGGAAGGACGAGGCGCTTCTCCTCTTCGCGCCAGGCACGGGGGGACCGGAGCGACTCCTCCTGGTCGGCACCGGGACAGGCGATCGCGTGAAGGGACTCACCCGCGCGGCCACGCTCGCGGGCCGTCGCGCGCAGGGGCTCGGCGTCAGGAGCTGCACCTTCTGGGCGGCTGACCTCACCGAGGCGTCGCTCGAAGTCGCGGTCGTCGGGCTCTCGCTCGGGAGCTGGGAGTTCAAGGAGCTCCACGCGCCGGTGCCGGCCGCGAAGCGCAAGAAGGCGCTCACGAGCGTGACGCTCTTCGTCGATGACGCGGCGGGCGCGAAGCGAGCGCTCACCGCAGGGATCGCCGTCGCCGAGGGCCAGCGGATCGCCCGGCGCCTCGCGATGCTCCCGGGCAACATCTGCACCCCCGACTATCTCGTGAAGACCGCGAAGGAGATCGGGAAGCGACATCGGCTCACGGTGAAGGCCTATGGCCGCGCCGAGATGAAGCGGATGAAGATGGGCTCCTTCCTCGCGGTCGCCCAGGGGACGCGGCAGGACCCCAAGCTGATCGTCCTCGAGTACAAGGGCGGGAAGAAGGGCGCCGCGCCGGTCGCGCTCGTCGGGAAGGGACTCTGCTTCGACACCGGCGGCGTCTCGATCAAGCCCGCCCCCGGCATGGAGCTCATGAAGTTCGATATGTCGGGCGCCGCCGGTGTGCTTGGCGCCATGGAAGCGATCGCGCGGATGAAGCTCAAGATCAACGTCGTGGGCCTCATCGGGTCCACCACGAACGTCGTCGACGGCGATGCGGTGCGCCCGGGCGATGTCGTGCGCGCCTCCAACGGGAAGACGATCGAGATCCAGAACACCGATGCCGAGGGACGGCTCGTCCTCGCCGATGTGTTGCACTTCGCCAAGCGCTTCCGTCCGCAGGCGACGGTCGATGCCGCGACCCTTACCGGCGCGGTCGTCATCGCACTCGGGCATGTGGCGATGGGGGTGATGGGGAACGATCAGTCGGTGATCGACGAGGTCCTCGCCGCGTCGAAGCGCGGCGGGGAGACCGGGTGGCAGCTCCCCCTCTTCGATGAGTACAGGGAGCAGCTCCGCTCTGACTGCGCCGATCTGCGCAACATCGGTGGGCGCGATGGCGGCAGCATCACGGCGGGGTGCTTTCTGGCGGAGTTCGCGGAGGGGATGCCCTGGGTCCATCTCGATGTAGCGGGCACCGCGTATTCGGAGACGGATCTTGTGGTGATGCCGAAGGGGCCGACCGGGCTCCCGGTGCGCACCTTCGTCGAATTCGTGCGCGGGAGAGCACGCTGATCGCCACGCGCTGGCTCGTGACGGCGATGCTCGCCATCGCCGTCACGCTCCCGGCGCAACAGGCGCCGCGCGATTCGTCGCGCGACCCATCACGCGAGGGGCCGCGCAGGACGGCTCCGGATTCGTCGCGCGCCGCGCCGCGCGACACCGTGCGCGACACGATCAAGGCCCCGTTGGCCGTCGCACCGCGCGGGGCGCTGCCCGAGGTGCGTGGGCGCCGCACGGTCTGGGACCGCGAGGCGATCCTCGCCGATGGCGCGGTCACCCTCACCGATCTCCTCGCCGATGTGCCGGGCTTCGTCGCATCCGCCTCGGGGTTCATCTTGGCCCCGACGGCAGGCGCCTGGTATGGTGGCATCGGGCGCGTGCGCGTCTTCCTCGATGGGGTGGAATGGGATGGTCTCGATCCGCGCGAGGGTGGGACGCGGGACGTCGCGACGATCCCCATCTGGTCGCTGGAGGAGGTCGCCGTCGAACGGGCCGCTGGCGAACTCAGGGTCCACTTGCGGTCGTGGCGCGTGATCCGCACCACGCCGCAGACGCGCACCGATATTCTCACGGGGTCGGAGCAGGCGAACCTCTACCGCGGCTTCTACGGCAAGCGCACCGATGGGGGCGGGGTGGTTCAGGTTGCCGCCCAGCAGTTCTCCACGACGAGCGTGCGCACGCGGGGCGATGGCGATGCCTTGAGCGCCTTCGGCCGCGTCGGCATGGCGCGCGGGCGCCTCTCGGTCGACGCGGTGGTCCAGCGCTATGGCCGGATCCGTCGGCCCCTCGATCGCTATGTGATCACGGGGACGCTGCAGCGGGATGCCATCGGCCGCTTCGAAGGGGATGATGCCCTCGGGTATGTGCGGGCCGTCTGGGGATCCCCCGATACCACCGGGCTCTGGGCGCAGGCGATCGCCGCCGGGATCCGACATCAGGAGACGGGGGACAGCACCGCGGGCGCCGATACCGCCGCGGCGCAGACGCAGTACCTCCTTACCGTCGGTGGTCGGCGCTGGGGCCTCGACCTCAGCGGGACGGCGCGGCTCCGGGCGCAGGGGGGGGATCAGCGACTCGCCACGGCGCTTCGCGCCGGATGGCAGTCGCGGTGGGCGCAGGTCGGGGCCTTTGCGGAGACCGGCGGCCCCGATTCCACCCGGCGGCTCGATCTCACCGTCGCGGTGACGCCGCTCTCCTTCGTGCAGATCGTCGGCGCGCATTCCATCCACACCCCGGAGGACGCCGCGGTTGGCGGTCCCTCGCGGTCGACGACTCGGCTGGAGGTGGCGACCACGCTCTGGCGCCGGACCCTCAGTGCCGGGGTGGTGCAGCAGTCCGCGAGCCTGGTCCTCGGCGTACCGATCTTCGATGCCCGATTCGCCGCGACCGAGGTGGGGTCGTCGACCGGTCTCGAGGTAGGTCTCTCCGGGCCCATCCGCGGCCCGTTTTCGTTCGCCTGGCGTGGGGTGCGATGGCAGGAGGAGGCTCCCTACCGCCCGCAGGTCGAGTCCCGGGCGGAGCTCCGGGTGAGCACGGGGTTCGAGCGGCAGATCGTCCGCCGGACCTTCCAGCTTTCGGCCGCCCTCGTGCATGAGTACCGGGGCCCGGTCACCTTCCCGCTGGCAGCGGGTGGGGCGCTCCGCACCGAGGGGGCGGGGGTCTACGGCTCGATCCTGGACATGCGGATCGGCTCGGCCCACGTCTTCTGGCACAATCGCAACGCGCTTGGCCGGGTCTACGAGACCGTCCCGGGGTATCTGATGCCCCGATTGGTGCAGCTCTACGGGGTCCGCTGGGAGTTCTGGAACTAGGGTCCGGGAGCTTGCTCAAGTGCCTATCGTAGCTTAACTTATGGGGCTACGATGATTCGGTCCATGACGGGGTTCGGCGCGGCGGATGGCGCGGTCGGCAACGTGCGCGTGAGCGTCGAGTTGCGGGCCGTCAATCACCGCTTCTTCAATCCCAGCGTGAAGCTCCCCAGTGCGCTCGCGCACTGGGAGGCGGCGGTGCGTGAGGCGCTGCGTCAACGGATCGCGCGCGGGCATGTCACCGCCTTCGCTCGGATCGAGCAGGGGGAGTCTTCTGGACCAGCGCTGGACGAGGCGCGCTTCGCCTGGTACGCCGCGGAGCTGCGTCGACTCCAGACCGCGCATGGGCTGGGCGGTGAGGTCGACGTCGCGGCGATCCTGCGGATGCCCGACGTCGTGCGTGCCGCGAGGGACGAGGAGGCGTTGGGCGAGGCGACGGCGGCGCAGTTGGTCGCGATCGTCGAGGCCGCGGCCGATGCCCTGCAGGGGATGCGCACCGCCGAGGGGGCGCGTCTCGCGGCGGTGATCGGGGAGCGGCTGGGGCTGATCGAGGCGGCGGTGGCGCGGATCGCGCAGCGGGCGCCCGAGCGGCTGGCGGCGCAGCGGCAGCGGCTTCGCGAGCGGGTGGAGGAGCTGGCCGGCGGGGTCGCCATCGACCCGCAGCGGTTGGCGCATGAGGTGGTGCTGTTGGCGGACAAGCTCGATGTCGGCGAGGAGCTCGATCGCTTCGCCGCCCACATCGCGGCCTTCCGCGAATCGTTGGAGGCGAAGGGAGCCGAGCCGGTCGGCAAGCGACTCGGGTTCTTGCTGCAGGAGCTGTTGCGCGAAGCGAACACCACCGGGAGCAAGGCGAACGATGCGCCGATGCTGCAGGAGGTGGTCGCGATCAAGGAGGAGCTCGAGCGGATCCGCGAGCAGGTGGAGAATCTCGAATGAACGGGATCGTCTTCCCGGTGGTACTCTCGGCGCCATCAGGGGCGGGGAAGACCACGATCGCGAAGCGGTTGTTGGCGACGCGGCCGGACCTCGGGTACTCCGTGTCCTGCACGACGCGGGCGCCGCGGGCCGGTGAGGTGGATGGGCAGGACTACTTCTTCCTCTCGCGTGCGGAGTTCGACGCGCGGGTGGCCCGTGGGGAGTTCGCGGAGTGGGCCGAGGTGCATGGCCAGCGCTACGGCACCCTGCGGTCGGAGGTGGAGCGGATCCTGGCGAGTGGGCGGCACGTGATATTGGACATCGATGTGCAGGGGGCGCGGCAGGTGACCGCCGCCTTCCCGGACGCGGTGACGATCTTCGTGGTGCCGCCGAGCGTCGAGGTCTTGGTCGCGCGGTTGTTGGGCCGGAAGTCGGAGGACGCGGGCGCGTTGGCGCTGCGGCTCCGGAATGCCCGGCTGGAGTTGCTGGATGCGCCGCGGTATCAGCATCTGGTGGAGAACGACGATCTCGACCGCGCCACGGCGCGGGTGGCTGAGATCCTCGCGGAGGAGACCCTGCGGCGGGAGCGGTTGCCGGCGTTGGGGGCGCAGGTCGAGGGATCGATCGGTCACCTGCTCGCTGGACTCGAGCAGGCGCCGTCCGCATAGTGTAGGATCACCGTTTCACGCACCGAGGCAGCCATGCAGGTCTTCACGCCCAGCGATGTCACCCAGCACGCGACCAACAAGTACCTCTCGGTGCTCGTGGCCGCGAAGTTCGCCCGCGTCCTGAACGATTTCCCCCGCGACCGCTCGAAGGCGGAGAAGAAGCTGACGACGCGGGCGCTCGAGGATCTCTCGCGCGGCGACATCGAGTACCGCGTGGTGCCGCGCCGCCGCCCGCGCGGCGAGTAAGCCCCACACCGGTCGGTTCGACGCCGATGCGGCCCTTCGACGGGCGTCGCATCCTCCTGGGCGTCACCGGGGGGATCGCGAGCTACAAGACCGCGTGGCTCGCGCGACTCCTCGCGCAGGCGGGGGCGCGGGTCGACGTGGTGATGACGCGCTCGGCCAAGGAGTTCATCGGCGCGGTCACCTTCGAGGCGCTGACTGGCCGCCCCGTGCACTCGACCCTCGTGGGCGAGGGGCACGCCCTCGACCATATCCGGCTCGCGAAGGCGGCCGAATTGATGATCGTCGCGCCCGCGACCGCCGACTTCCTGGCGCGCGCCGCGCATGGGCATAGCGATGACCTCCTCCTCGCCTGCCTGCTCGCCACCACAGCCCCCGTGCTGGTGGTCCCCGCGATGAACGACGCGATGTGGGCGAATGCGCAGGTGCAGGCGAATGCCGCACACCTCCGGTCGGCGGGACGGGTGGTCCTCGATCCTCGCGTCGGACCGCTCGCCTCCCCCGACGAAGGAGCGGGGCAGGGTCGCATGCAGGAGCCCGAGACGATCCTCGCCCATGCCGGCCGGATGCTCGAGACCAAGGGGAAGCTCGCCGGGCGCCGCGTGCTCGTCACCGCTGGCCCCACGCGCGAGGCGCTCGACCCGGTGCGGTACCTTTCCAATCAGAGCACGGGGAAGATGGGACTCGCGCTCGCCGCCGCCGCGTGGCGTCGCGGAGCGGAGGTCGCGCTGGTCCATGGGCCGCTCACGGTCCCGCTCCCGCCGGGTGGTGGGATCTGCGCCACCGCGGTCGAGACCACGGCGGAGATGGCGGCTGCGGTCGCCAAGGAACTGCCGCAGAGCGACATCCTCGTGATGGCGGCGGCACCGGCCGACTTCCGCCCGGTAGAGGTTGCCTCCGCCAAGCGCAAGAAGACGGGAAGCACCCCAGCGCCGATCGCGCTCGAGGAGACGCCGGACATCTTGGCGAGCACGCGCGCCGTGCGGCCGGCGCAGTGTATCGCGGTCGGGTTCGCGCTCGAGACTGATGACCTCGAGGCCAATGCGGCGAAGAAGCTCGCGGCCAAGTCGCTCGACCTCGTCGTCGCGAACAGCGCGCGTGAGGCGGGAGCCGGGTTCGGCTACGACACCAACCGCGTGACGATCCTCGATCGTGACGGTGGGGTCGAGGCGCTTCCCTTGCTCTCCAAGGCGGAGACCGCGGATCGGATCCTCGACCGGATCGAGGCGCTCCTGTGAGCGACGCGCACGATCGGTTGCGGCAGTACCTCGCGCAGCGGAAGGAGATGGGGGAGCAGGAGTTCGTGCTCGACTCGCTCTCCGTGGACGAGGCGCTGAAGGTGCTCGCCTTTGGCGTGACGCCACCGGCTGGTGCCACGCCGAGCGCGGCGCGTTCGGTCGACGCGCCTCCCCCGGTGCGTGACTCGGAGAAGCGGCGTGCGGCGGAGGCGCTCGCGGGGGATGGTGATTGGCGGAAGGCCCTCGCCTCGGTCGATGCCGGTGCGCCAGCGAAGCCAGCGGCACCCGCGCGGAGCCCTGAGCCGGCGCCGTCGGCGCCCGCACCGGCGGCCTCGAGCGAGGCGAACACCTCCGAGGCCCCCGAGCGCGTCGCGCTCGATGTCGGCGGCGGGAGCACCCGCAGCGGGCGCGAGGATCTCGACACGCTGCAGGCGGTCGCCGCCGCCATCGCGGCCTGCTCGGCCTGTACGCTCGCCGCCACGGCGATCAATCATGTGCCGGGGGAAGGGAATCCGAACGCAGGGTTCGTGATCGTCGGCGAGGCGCCTGGGGCCACCGAGGACGAGCTCGGGCGTCCCTTCGTCGGGAAGTCTGGGGACCTCCTCACGAAGATCATCGACGCGATCGGGTTCCGGCGGGAGGACGTCTTCATCTGCAACGTCCTGAAGCACCGGCCTCCGGGGAACCGCAATCCGAGCCCCTCGGAGATCGTGGCCTGTCGGCCCTTCTTGTTGCGGCAGTTGGAGTTACTCCGTCCGCGCGTCATCCTGGCCCTCGGGACGTTTGCCGCGCAGACGCTCCTCGAGTCAGATTCCCCCATAGGAAAGTTGCGGGGCATCGAGCATCGCTATCACGGGATCCCCCTCGTCGCCACGTACCACCCCGCAGCGCTGCTGCGGAACCCCAATTGGAAACGCCCCGCCTGGGAAGATGTCCAGCTCGCCCGTCGAATTTTCGATCGCGCCTAAGTCGGCGTCCCCCGATCCCTTCCGTGACCGCCGGCCGCCCTGGTCGGAGGACGCGGAGCGTGCCGTGCTCGCCGCGATGCTCCTCTCCCCCGACGCGATCGTCGTGGCGGCCGAGTTCGTCACCGAGGACATGTTCTATCGGGAGGGGCACCGCCGTCTCTTCCGCGCGATGATGGCGGTGCATGGGCGCGGCGCGGTGGTCGATCCCCTCACCCTCTCCACCGAACTCGAGCAGCGGGGCGACCTCGCCGCCGCGGGCGGCAAGGAGTACATCGGCGGCCTCCTTGATGAGGTGCCCACCGCCGCCAACGTCGAGCATCACTGTCAGATCGTCCGCGAGAAGGCGCTGCGTCGCCGGCTCATCGAGACCGCGACGACCCTCGTCCGCGAGGGGCATGAGAGTCCCGCCGACGCGGCAGAGCTCCTCGACCTCGCCGAGCACAAGATCCTCGAGCTGAACGACAGTCGCGGGTCGGAGGGGTTCGTCAAGATCAAGTCGCTCCTCTGGTCAGCGATGGAACGGATCGAGCAGCTCCGCACCGCGGGAGGCGCGCTCACCGGCGTCCCCTCGGGCTTCAAGGATCTGGATCAGATGACACTGGGCTTCCAGCCTTCCGATCTCGTGATCGTCGCGGCGCGTCCCTCGATGGGGAAGACGGCGTTCGTCCTCAACGTCGCGCAGTATGCGGCGATCGAGGCCAATGTCCCGACCGCGATCTTCTCGCTCGAGATGAGCACCGAGTCCCTCCTGATGCGCATGCTCGCGTCGGAGGGCTATGTCGATGCCCAGCGGTTGCGGTCCGGCGCCCTCACCGCGCAGGATGCCTCCAACCTCGCCAAGGCGGCCGCGCTGCTCGGCCAAGCGCCGATCTGGATCGACGACACCCCTGGCCTCAGCGTGCTCGAGCTCCGCTCGCGGGCGCGGCGGCTCAAGTCGCAGAACGACATCAAGCTCCTGATCGTCGATTATCTCCAGCTCGTGCAGGGGCCGGCGAATTCTGAGAGCCGGCAGCAGGAGGTCTCGATGATCTCCCGCTCCCTAAAGGCGCTCGCGAAGGAGCTGAAGATCCCGGTCCTCGCCCTCTCCCAGCTCTCGCGCGCCTCCGAGCAGCGCGGCGGCGAGAATCGCAAGCCGCAGCTCTCCGACCTCCGCGACTCCGGCGCGATCGAGCAGGACGCCGATGTGGTGCTCTTCATCTACCGGCCGGAGATGAACGAGCGTCCATACGACGAGGCGGGGAATCCACGCATGGTTCCGGGCACGAGTGATATCCCGCTCGACGGCTACGCCGAGGTGATCATCGGCAAGCAGCGCAACGGACCGACGGGGTACGTGAAGATGCACTTCCGCAAACAGCACACGCGGTTCGAGAACTGGACCAGCCGCCAGCCGGAGGGGTGACCCGCATGGCGTCACCGCGCCCGCGTCTGGTCACCGAGCTCGCTGCATGGCGATGAAGACCAAATCGGTCTATCGCTGCACCGAGTGCGGGGCCGAGTCGCTCCGCTGGTCGGGGCAGTGCGGCACCTGTCAGGAGTGGAACACCCTCGTCGAGGAGATGGCCGCGCCGAAGGTCGCGACCGGGAAGGGGGCCAGCGCTGCGCGCCGTCGTGCGGGGTCCTCGGCGTACGGCGAGGGGGGGCAGGTCGTCGCGGCGCCTCGGCTGAGCGAGGTTGTCGGCGAGGAGTCGCATCGCCTCACCACCGGGAGCGCGGAGTTCGACTTCGTCCTCGGGGGTGGGATCGTCCCGGGGTCGATGGTCTTGGTCGGCGGTGAGCCGGGGATCGGCAAGTCGACGCTGTTGCTGCAAGTGGCGGCGCGCCTCCAACGCGCGGGGCACGCGTCGCTCTATGTGAGTGGTGAGGAGTCCCCGCTCCAGGTGAAGCTCCGTGCCGATCGTCTCGCCTCGGATGCGGGGGCCGTGCAACTCCTCGGCGAGACCAATCTCGAGACGATCCTCGCGACCGCCGCCTCGGTGGCGCCAGCGGTGATGGTCGTCGACTCGATCCAGACCGTCTTCACCGGCGATCTCGAGGGGGCGCCGGGGAATGTCGGGCAGGTACGCGAATGCGCGGCGCGTCTGATGCGCTTCGCCAAGGAGAGCGGTACCGCGGTCTTCGTCGTCGGGCACGTTACCAAGGGCGGGGGGATCGCCGGCCCCAAGACCCTCGAGCACATCGTCGACACGGTGCTCTACTTCGAGGGCGAGGGCACGGGGGATCACCGCGTCCTTCGGGCGAACAAGAATCGCTTCGGATCAGTCGATGAGCTCGGTGTCTTCCGCATGTCGACGCAGGGGCTCATCGCGGTCGAGAACCCGAGCGCCCTCTTCCTCTCCGAGCGCGGCGAGGTGCAGGCGAGCGGCTCGGCGATCACCTGCCTGCTCGAGGGCTCACGACCGATGCTCCTCGAGGTACAGGGGCTCGCAGCCAAGGCGGGGTTCGGCACGCCGCAGCGCGTGAGCACGGGGTACGATGGTCGACGGCTCGCCCTCCTCCTCGCGGTGCTCGATAAGCACGCAGGGCTCTCCTTCGCGCAGCTCGATGTCTTCTTGAATGTCGTCGGAGGCGTGCGCATGCAGGAGCCGGCCGGCGATCTCGCCGTCGCGGCGGCGCTCGCGAGCAGCGTCTTCGACAAGGTCCTCCCCCCGGGCGCCGTCTTCATCGGCGAGGTGGGGCTCGCCGGTGAGGTGCGCGGCGTCTCACAGGCCGAGCGACGGATTGCGGAGGCGGAGAAGCTCGGGATGACGGTGGCCTATGTGGCGGAGCGGAGCGTGCCCAAGCGCGCCTCCAAGTCGATTCGCGTGCGTGGTGTGCCCGACATCGGCACGCTCTTCCGAGAGCTCTTCCGATGAGCACGCGCGATGTCGGCGTGGTCATCGTCGCCGGCGGGTCAGGTTCGCGGACTGATGGGACCGAGCTCAAGCAGTTTCGCTGGGTCGCCGGGAAGCCGATGCTCCTGCAGGCGCTGCGCGCCTTCCAGGACCACCCCGCTGTGGCGATGGTCGTCTGCGTCCTCCCGCAGCGCTATGCGGGAGATCCGCCACCCTGGCTCTTCCAGTGCGACAGCGATCGGATGCTTGTCTCCGTCGGCGGCGACACGCGCGCGGAGTCGGTGGCGAATGGGCTCGAGGATCTGCCGGCGGAGTGCCGCACGGTGCTGATCCACGATGCGGCGCGCCCACTCGTCTCACTCGAGATGATCGATCGCGTGATCGTCGAGGCGCGGAAGGGCCACGGTGCGATCGCGGCGTTGCCCGTCGTCGATACGCTCAAGGCCGTCGACGCCGACGGCCGCATCACGCATACTGTGCCGCGCGCGGGACTCTGGCGCGCTCAGACTCCTCAGGGCTTCCCGCGCGAGGTGATCGAGCGTGCGCATCGTGAGGCGATGACGAACGGGACCCATGCCACCGCCACTGATGATGCCGCTCTCTGTGAGGCGATCGGCGTCGAGGTGCGCGTGGTGCGAGGGAGCGAGCGCACGATGAAGGTGACCGAGGAAGGGGACTTCGCCCGCGCCGAGGCGCTCGCCCCGCTCGTGGACTAGGGATGCACGAATCACGCGGTGTCCCCTTCTGGTCTGCCGAGGAGGTGGAGGCCTCCCTCTCGGGGACGCTCGCGCATCTGCGGGGCGGGGGGATCCTCGCCTATCCCACGGAGACGGTGTACGGCTTTGGTACG
>Ga0194120_10001335_pt1 | contig 45355 bp, 41 predicted proteins | sample TA2MahCa65mmetaG_FD_148642 | JGI IMG/M metagenome (GOLD analysis project Ga0194120, IMG submission 148642) | Freshwater microbial communities from Lake Tanganyika, Tanzania - TA2015019 Mahale Deep Cast 65m | ecosystem: Environmental > Aquatic > Freshwater > Lake | place: Tanzania: Lake... | reverse complement strand
CGCGGCCGAGCAGGTCGCGCCGCCTGCCGGCGCCGCCGGCACCGAGCCCACCGCGCCCGCGCCTACGCGTCGCAACTGATCCTTGTCACATCGTCGTGAGCGCGACGCACCGTTCCCGCGCCGCGTGCTAGCTTGCCTCCCGTCGATGGGGAGGACAGCCATGCGTGGACGTGCGATCGGTTTGACCCTGGCCTTGGCGCCCTTGCTCCTGGCCGGCTGCGAGATGATGGCGATGCAGCCCAAGGAGCGCTCGCTCTACGACCGGCTGGGCGGGCGGACGGCGCTGGTGGCGGTGGTCGACGACTTCACCGCCCGCATGGCGGCGGACGATCGCGTCAACAAGCACTTCGCCAAGACCGACATCCCCAAGTTCAAGGCCCATCTGGTCGACCAACTCTGCCAGGTCTCGGGCGGCCCCTGCCAATACACCGGCCGCGACATGCCGACCGCGCACAAGGGCATGAACGTCACCCTGGCCGAGTTCGACATCACCGGCGGCCACCTCGCGGCGACGCTCGACAAGTTCAACGTGCCGATGCGCGAAAAGAACGAGGTGCTGAGCGTGGCCGGCTCGCTGCGCGATCAGATCGTCGGCAAATAACTCGATTCAGCGCCGCGGCCAGGTTCCGGCGTAAGGCCGGCGCAGCGCGCGCTCGACCATCTCCAGCCGGTCCTGGCCGTAGAACATGTCGCCGTCGACGAAATAGGTCGGCGAACCGAACACGGCGCGGCGAATCGCTTCCTCGGTGTTGGCGCGATAGATGGCGCGGATCGGCTCGGTCGTGGCCGCCGCCAGCAGCGGCGCCGGATCGAGGCCGATGCCGCGGGCGATGGCGGCAAGCTGGGCGGCGTCGGCCAGGTCGGCGTCCTTCTGCCAATGCGCCGCCAGCAGCGCATGCGCCAGGCGATCGACGTCCTGGCCGGCGGCGTCGGCCGCGATCAGGAAGCAGTTGGGCAGCGCGATGTCGTTGGCGTGATGCGTCGGCATGCGCCCCAGCCACGGCGCCTCGCGCTGCTCGCTCCAGCGATCGATCTCGCGCCCAAAGAAATAGTCGATATGCGCGCGGCTGCGCTTGGCGAACGGCACCGCGCCCGATTCCGCCACCACCCGCCGCAGATCCATCGGCTTGTGCGCGATCTTCCGTCCCGAAGCGGCGGCGATCGCCATCAGCCGCGCCGAACCCAAATAGGCGAAGGCCGAATGGGCGGCATAGAAATATTCGATCGTGTCGCTCATGCTGTCCTCAGTTTCCGCCGGCGCTGCCTTCGCGCCGGGGATCGGCCGCGCCTTGCCATACCCCGCCCCGGCGGCGGATCGCGGTTTGGCCGGAATCGATCGGCAGCGCCGTCACCGCATGTCCCAGCGCGCGCAGATCCGCCGCCAGCCGCTCGGCGGCGGTGCCGCGCTCGACCTCGGTCGGGCCGTTGCGGTTCTGGACATGCGGCCGCGCCATCGCCGCCAGCGGGTCCATGCCGTGATCCAGCATGGCCGACAGCGTCTGGGCGACGAAGCCGATGATGCGCGCGCCGCCGGCCGATCCGGCGATGGCCGCGACCTCTCCCCTGGCATCGAAGACGATGCTGGGCGCCATCGACGAGCGCGGGCGCTTGCCGGCTTCGACCCGGTTGGCGACCGCCGCGCCGTCGATCTCGGGCCGGAACGAAAAATCGGTCAGCTGGTTGTTGAGCAAGAAACCGCCGACGACGATGCCGGCGCCGAACGGGCCTTCGATGGTGGTGGTCATCGACAGCGCATTGCCGGAGGCATCGACGATCGAGACATGGCTGGTGCCGGCGCGCTCGTCCTGGCGATAGGGCGCGAACAGGTCGGCGCGGCGTCCGGCGGGCTCGCCCGGCGCCGCCGTGCCCAGCGCCTTGAGCGGATCGATCAGCCCCGCGCGCGTCCGCAGATAGGCGCGATCCAGCAGCCCGGCCACCGGCACCGGCACGAAATCCGCATCGGCCACGAACTTGTCGCGGTCGGCGAAGGCCAGTCTTCCCGCCTCGGCGAAGACATGCCGCACCGCCGGCGCATCGGCCGACAGCGCCGGCAGATCGAACCGCTCCAGCATCGCCAGCATCTGCAACACCGCGATCCCGCCCGAGGACGGCGGCGGCATCGAACAGATGCGATAGGCGCGATAGGGTCCGCACACCGGCTCGCGCGGCAGGGCGCGATAGCCCGCCAGATCGGAAGCGGTCATGGCGCCGCCATCGGCCTGCACCGCGGCGACGATGGCCTCGGCCAGCGGGCCGCGATAGAACGCCTCGACATCGCCGGCGACGGCCTCCAGCGTCGCAGCGTAGTCGGCATTGGTCAGCAGCGTGCCGACCGGCAGCGGCCGGCCCGAGGCTTGATAGAGGCCCTTGAACGCCGGCCGGCCGACCAGCGGCGCGAACTCGCCCAATAGGCGATGCAGCCGCGGCCCCATCGCGAATCCCTCGCGCGCCTTGGCGGCGGTGGGCCGGATCAGATCGCGCCAGGGCAGCTTGCCGTGCTCCTTGTGCGCCAGAGCCAATACTCGCAGCGCGCCCGGCACGCCGACCGACTTGCCGCTGGCCACCGCCGCGCGGAAGGAGATCGGCCGGCCTTCGGCGTCGAGGAACAGGCGCGGCGTGACCGCGGCCGGCGCGGTCTCGCGGCCGTCATAGGCCAAGGTCCGGCCGCTGGCGCGGTCGTGATAGACGATGAAGGCGCCGCCGCCGATGCCCGAGGATTGCGGCTCGGCCAAGCCCAGCGCCACTTGCACCGCCACCGCGGCGTCGACCGCGCTGCCGCCCGCGCGCAGCGCCGCCAACCCGGCCTCGACCGCCAGCGGATGCGCCGCCGCCACCATCTGCCGCGGCGATTCCGCCGGCCCCTGGGCCAGGGCCGGGCCGGCCAGCAACACGCTCAACGCCAAGGCGCGCCGCATCATCTTGTTCTCCCCCACTCGCCACGCTCTATATACTTGGTTTGCGTCCCGCGCGCTTAGCCGCGCCAGTTCCATTGCGCGCACTTTGGCGCGCGACCGAGGAGTGCCCATGAGCCAGCCGCCGGCGCTTGCGGTGGAGGCCCTCGCCTGCCGCCGAGGCGAGCGCGACGTGTTCGGCGGCGTCGGCTTCGCGCTTGGGCCGGGCGAGGCGCTGGCGCTCGGCGGCCGCAACGGCAGCGGCAAGTCCTCGCTGCTGCGGCTCTTGGCCGGGCTGACGCGTCCGGCGGCGGGCCGGATCGCCTGGCAGGGCGACGACATCTGGCAGGACATCGAAAGCCATCGCGCCCGCGTCGCGCTGATCGGCCATCTCGACGCCGTCAAGCCGGCCGAGAGCGTGGCCGAGAATCTGGGCTTTTGGGCGCGGCTCGGCGGCGGTGCGGTTGCCGCCGCGCTGGAGCGCTTCGGGCTCGGCCATCTGGCGGCGCTGCCGGCGCGCTATCTCTCGGCGGGCCAGCGGCGGCGCCTCGCCTTGGCGCGGCTGGCGCTGTCCTCGGCACCGCTTTGGTTGTTGGACGAGCCGGCGGTGTCGCTCGACGCCGCCTCGGTGCAAAGCCTGGCCGAGCTGATCGGCCAGCATCGCGCCCGCGGCGGCATGCTGGCGCTGGCCAGCCATGGCGATCTGACCGTCGCCGACGCCAAACCGCTCAGGCTGGCATGAACGCCTTCGCCGCCATCCTGGCCCGCGATCTGCGGCTGTCCTGGCGCCAGGGCGGGGCCAGCCTGCTGACGGTCGGCTTCTTCCTGGTGACGGCGGCCTTGTTCCCGCTCGGCATCGGTCCCGAGCGCGACGTGCTGGCGCGGATCGCGCCCGGGGTGATGTGGGTGACGGCGCTGTTGTCGGCGCTGCTGTTCCTCGACCGCATGTTCCAGGCCGATGCCGAGGACGGCACGCTCGACCAGTTGGCGCTGGCGCCCCTGCCGCTGGAGCTGACCGTGCTGGCCAAGGCCGGGGCGCATTGGCTGTCGGCGGCGCTGCCGCTGGTGATCGCCTCGCCCGCGATCGCGCTGTTGTTCGATCTCGGTGCCGCCGCCGTGCCGGTGCTGGCGCTGTCGCTGGCGATCGGCACGCCGGCGCTGTCGCTGTTCGGCGCGGTCGGCGCCGCCCTGACCGTGGGCGTAAGGCGGGGCGGCGCGCTGGTGTCGCTGTTGGTGCTGCCGCTGACGGTGCCGGCGCTGATCTTCGGCGCCGGCGCGGTCGAGGCCGCCAGCCTGGGCCTCGATCCGCAACCGCATCTTCTCTTGCAACTCGGCGTCAGCCTGTTCGCGCTGGCGCTGGCGCCGTTCGCCGCCGCCGCCGGATTGCGGCTGGCGCTGGACTAAAAGCGAATCATCAGATCGTAGTGCCTGCGCCAAAGATCGGACCGATCCGGCGGCCGGTCATAAGGCCCATCGAAGCCGGTCCCCGGATTCGACCGGTGCTTCGACCGGCTGGCTGGGGTTTGCCGGCTGCCACCATTGGCCCCGGGCGGAAAAAGCGACAAACAGCGATTTGAGCGCCTGGATCGGCGTCATGACACGACCTTTCGATTGGGAACTCGCGGACAAAAGACGGCGGCGGCGCGGACTTTCAAGCCCGCACCGGATTTAGCGTCGTCGGAGGTCGTGCCGCGCGATCATGGGGCGCGGCTTATGCCAGGGTTCGCGCACCGATACAAGCCCCTGTTGCGGCGGCGGCGCGGACGGTTAGGATCGCGGTTCGATCATGCGACCGCTTTCTCTCGACGACATCGAGGCGCTGGCGATCGGCGCCTGGATCCTGGGCACCGGCGGCGGCGGCTCGCCCTATCTCGGCCTGCTCAACATGCGCCGGCTCTATGCCGAGGGCAAGACCGTGCGGCTGATGCCGCCCGAGGCCCTGGCCGACGACGCCTGGGTGGCGGTGGTCTCGAACATGGGCGCGCCGCTGGTCGGCCAGGAGCGGCTGAGCGACAGCCGCAACGCCGCCCGCGCCGTGACGCTGATGGAGGAATACCGCAAGGTCCGCTTCGATGCGGTGATGTCGCTCGAGATCGGCGGCGGGAATTCGATCCAGCCCTTGATGGTGGCGGCGCATACCGGCCTGCCGGTGGTCGATGCCGACTGCATGGGCCGGGCCTATCCCGAGGCGCAGATGACCAGCTTCGCGGTCGGCGATCTCAGGCCCTATCCGCTGACCACGGTCGATCCGCGCGGCGTCGAATCGATCGTGCACCAGGTCCCGAGCTGGAAATGGATGGAGCGGGTCAGCCGCAAGATCTGCGCCGAGACCGGCTCGACCGCGGCCACCTGCAAGGCGCCGCGCACCGGCCGCGAGGTCAAGGACTGGGGCATCCCCTACACCACCACCCAGGCGATCGGCATCGGCCGGGCGGTGCTGGCGGCGCGGCGCGCCCATGTCGATCCGGTGGCGGCGGTGATCGACCATGCCGGCGGCAAGCTCTTGTTCAAGGGCAAGGTCAGCGACGTCGAGCGCCGCACCACCGAAGGCTTCCTGCGCGGCCGGACGCGCATCGCCGGCCTCGATTCCGATCGCGGCCGGACGCTGGAACTGGCCTTCCAGAACGAATGGGCGGTGGGCTGGATCGACGGCCGGCCGGCGGTCAGCACGCCCGATCTGATCTGCGTCCTGGACACCGTGTCGGGCGAGGCGATCGGCTCGGAGACCCTGCGCTATGGCCAGCGGGTGACGTCGATCGCCCTGCCCTCGCCCAAGGTGTTTCTGACTCCCAAGGGCTTGCAGCATGTCGGCCCGCGCGCCTTCGGCTACGATCTCGATTTCGTCTCGGTGTTCGGGAACTGACATGCGGCGCATCGGCATCGATGTCGGCGGCACCAACACCGACGCGGTCCTGGTCGAGGACCGCGGCGTGGTGCACTGGTTCAAGACCGCGACCACGGCCGATGTCGGTTCGGGCATCGTCGCCGCGCTGGAAGGGCTGATGGCCGATCCGCGCGTCCGCGCCCGGCCGGTCGATGCGGTGATGATCGGCACCACTCACTTCACCAACGCCGTGGTGCAGCGTCGCGACATGACGAGGGTCGGCGCCTTGCGCCTGGGCCTGCCGGCCAGCGCCAGCCTGCCGCCCTTCTGCGACTGGCCGGCCGATCTCGCCCGGCTGGTCGAGGGCGCGGTGCACATGGTCGAGGGCGGGCACGAGTTCGACGGCCGTCCGATCATGCCGCTGGACGAGGCGGCGGTGGCGCGCGCCGCCGACGACTTCAAGGCCAAGGGCGTCAAGGCGGTGGCGGTGTCGGGCGTGTTCTCGCCGCTGGTGCCGGCGGGCGAGGAACGCGCCGCCGAGATCCTGCGCGCCCGCCTGCCCGGCGTGCCGATCACCTTGTCGCATAAATTGGGCCGCATCGGCCTGCTCGAACGCGAGAACGCGGCGCTGCTGAACGCCGCGCTGACCGACCTGGCGGCGCGCACCGTCAAGGGCTTCACCGAAGCCCTCGCCGCCTCGGGCATCGAGGCGCCGCTTTACATCACCCAGAACGACGGCACGGTGGCGCGGGCGGCGCTGGCCCAGGCCTATCCGGTCTACAGCTTCGCCTCCGGCCCGACCAATTCGATGCGCGGCGCGGCGTTCCTTTCGCGCCGCGACGACGCCGTGGTGATCGATGTCGGCGGCACCACCGCCGATGTCGGCGTGCTGCGCCACGGCTTCCCGCGCGAGGCCAATGCCGTGGTCGAGGTCGGCGGCGTGCGCACGCTGTTCCGGATGCCCGATCTGCTGTCGATCGGGCTCGGCGGCGGCAGCCTGGTGAGCGAGCGGCCGCTTGCGATCGGCCCGCGCAGCGTCGGCTACGAATTGACCCGCAAGGCGCTGATCTTCGGCGGCGATGTGCTGACCGCCAGCGATGTCGCCGTCGCCGCCGGCCGGCTCGATCTCGGCGACAAGGCGAAGGTCGCCCAGCTCGCGCCCGATTTCGTCCGCGCCGCGCTGGACCGCGCCCGGGTCATGCTCGAAGAGGCCATCGACCGGGTCAAGACCGAGGCCGGCGAGGTCGTGCTGCTGGCGGTCGGCGGCGGCGCCTTCCTGATTCCCGAGCGCATCGAGGGCGTGGCCGAAATCCTGCGCGTGCCGCATGGCGCGGTGGCCAACGCCGTCGGCGCCGCCATCGCCCAGGTCTCGGGCGAGGCCGATCAGGTGTTCCAGGGCCTGGCGCGCGACGCCGCGCTGGCGGAAGCCGAAAGGATCGCGCGGGACAACGCGGTCGCCGCCGGCGCCGCGCGCGCCAGCCTCAAGACGGTCGAGGTCGAGGACCTGCCCTTGGCCTATCTTCCCGGCAACGCGCTGCGGGTCCGCACCAGGGTGATCGGCGATGTCGCAAGCTAATTCGGGTCCGCGTCCCAACGCCGCGCCCAGGCGCCTCAACGGCGGCCAGGCGCTGGCCGAGATGCTGCTGGCGCATCGCATCGGGCCGATGTTCGGCATGGGCGGGTTCCAGTTGCTGCCGTTCTACGAGGCGGTGCGCGCGCTCGGCTTGCGGCACCATCTGATCAACGACGAGCGTTGCGGCGCCTTCGCCGCCGACGCCTATGCCCGGGTCTCGAACCGGCCCGGGGTGTGCGATGCCACGCTCGGACCCGGCGCCACCAATCTGGTGACGGCGCTGGTCGAAAGCCTCAATGCCGGCCTGCCGCAGGTGGTGATCGTCGGCGGCGCCAATCGCGAGCACGCCGGCAAGAACATGACCCAGGAGGCGCGCCAGGCCGAGATCTTGCGGCCGGCGGTCAAGGAACTGATCCGGGTCGAATCGACGCGGCGGATTCCCGAACTCACCCGCCGCGCCTTCGCCGTCGCCACCTCGGGCCGGCCGGGGCCGGTGGTGCTGGAAGTGCCCGAAGACGTTTGTCACGGCGAATTCGATTTCGAGCCCGACGAGTTCCGCACCGATCCCGGCACCGACCGCATCCCGGCGCGGCGCATCCGTCCCGACGCCGCCGAGATCGAGCGCGCGGCCGGGCTGATCGCCCGCGCCAAAAGGCCGCTGCTGTTGGTCGGCGGCGGCATCCATCTCTCGCAAGGCTATGCCGCGCTGGCGGCGCTGGCCGAGGCGCAGTCGATCCCGGTCGCCCACACCATGAGCGGCAAGGGCGGCATCGCCTGCACGCACGCGCGCTCGGCCGGGCTGTTCGGGCGCTATGCCCGCATCGCCAACGAGCTGATCGCTTCCAGCGACCTGCTGATCGCGGTCGGCTGCAAGCTGGGCGAGATCGCCACCAAGCGCTTCCAATTGCTGCCCGCGGGCGTGCCGCTGATCCATCTCGACATCGCCGCCGAGGAGATCGGCCGCACCAGCCGGACCGAGGTCGCGCTGTGGGGCGACGCCAAGCTGGGACTGGAAGATCTCGCCGCCGCGCTGGGCAAGTCCAGTGCGCGGGCCGAATACGCCGCCGAGGTCCCGGCGCGCATGGCCAAGTGGAAGGCCGAGGCCGAGCCGCGGCTGCGCTCGGCCGAGCGGCCGATCGGCATGGCGCGGATGATCGACGAGCTGAACCGGGCGCTGCCGGCGCGCTCGATCCTGGTGGCCGATGGCGGCTTCGCCGGGCACTGGACCGGGCTGCTCTACGACACCAAGCAGGCCGGGCGCACCTATGTCCCCGACCGCGGCTTCGCCTCGATCGGCTACGGCCTGCCCGGCAGCCTCGGCGCCAAGCTGGCGGCGCCGGACTGGCCGGTGATCGGCATCACCGGCGACGGCGGCTTCAACATGACCATCGGCGAGCTGGAGACCGCGCGCCGCATCGGCGCCGGTTTCGCGCTGATGGTGGTCAACAACGCCGCCTCGGGCTACGTCAAGGCGCTGCAGCATTCGATGTACGGCGGCAAGTACCAGTCCTCGGACCTGGTCGAACTCGACTATGCGCGCCTGGCCGAGGATTTCGGCTGCCGCGGCGTGCGGGTCGAGGACCCCGACCGCCTGCCCGCCGCCATCGCCCAGGCGCTGAGCGGCGACAGCCGGCCGCTGGTGATCGACGTGGTGGTGACGCGCGATCCGGCCAAGATGCTGCCGGCGGTGGATTCGCGGACTCTGGTGGTGAAAAAGGGCGACCGCCCGGTATAACCGACGCATGACTCGATCCGCCCCGACCTACGACGCCCGCTTCGGCCCCGGCCAGCCGGCCAAGCGCTCCGAGGACTTCCGCCTGCTGACCGGCGCCGGCCGCTTCAGCGACGATCTGAATCTTCCCGGCCAGGCGCATCTGGTGCTGCTGCGCGCGCCCCATGCCCATGCCCGCATCGTCCGGATCGATGCGGCCGAGGCCAAGCGCGCGCCGGGCGTGGTCGCGGTCTATACCGGCGCCGATCTGGTCGCGGCCGGGGTCGGGCCGATCCCGACCCAGCCCTTCTTCAAGCGCCCGGGCGGCAAGGACCAGGCGCTGCCGCCGCGCCATGCGCTGGCGGTCGATGCGGTGCATTTCGCCGGCGAGGCGGTGGCCGCGGTGGTGGCCGAAAGCCGCATCCAGGCCCAGGACGCGGCCGAGCGCATCCTGGTCGATTACGCGCCGCTGCCGGTCGTCACCTCGGCCGCGGCCGCGGCCCAACCCGGCGCGCCCCAACTCCATCCCGCGGCGCCCGACAATCTCGGCGCCGAGATCCAGCTTGGCGACAAGGCCAAGGTCGATGCGCTGTTCGCCGCCGCGGCCCATGTCGTCCGGCTCGACATCCACAACCAGCGCGTCGTGCCCAACGCGATCGAACCCCGCGCCACGTTGGCCGAATACGATTCCAAGACCGGGCGCCTGACGGTTCACCTCGGCGTGCAGAACCCGACCGCGACCCGCACCGTGCTGGCCGATGCCGTGCTCAAGATGCCGGCGGCCAAGGTCCGGGTGCTGGTCAACGACATCGGCGGCGGCTTCGGCATGAAGTCGGGGGTCTATCCCGAGGACGTGCTCTGCGCCTTCGCCGCCCGCGCCCTCGAGCGCCCGGTCAAATGGCGGGCCGAGCGCGGCGAGGAATTCCTGGCCGCGACCCATGGCCGCGACCTCACCACCAGCGCCGCGCTGGCGCTGGACAAGGACGGCAAGGCGCTGGCGCTGCGGGTCGACTCGCTGGTCAATGTCGGCGGCGTGCTTTCGGCCAGCGGCACGGTGCTGGCGCTGGGCCTGTCGCCGCTGATCGCCACCGGGGTCTACGCCATCCCGGCGGTGCATCAGCGCGTGCGCTCGATCCTGACCGCCACCGGATCGACCGGGGCCTATCGCGGCGCCGGCCGGCCCGAGGCGATCTTCATCGTCGAGCGGCTGATGGACGGCGCGGCGCGGCATCTCGGCCTCGATCCGCTGGCCATCCGCCGGCGCAATTTCGTGCCGGCCGCCGCCATGCCCTATACCAGCGCCATGGGCCAGGTCTACGACAGCGGCGATTTCGCCCGCATGTTGGAGCGCGCCCGCATCGCCTCGGACTGGGACGGCTTCGAGGCCCGCCGCCAGGCCTCCGAAGCCAAAGGCAGGCTGCGCGGCCGCGGCCTTTCGACCTACATCGAATGGACCGGCGCCCGCGCCCACAGCGAGAAGGTCGAGGTGCTGGTCAACGGCAATGGCCGCGTCACCGTGCTGTCGGCCACCCAGGCGATGGGGCAAGGCCTCGCCACCAGCTATGCCCAGCTGGTCGCCGCCGCGCTGGAAGTGCCGTTCGACTCGGTCGACATCGTCCAGGGCGACACCGATTTGGTGCAGGGATTCGGCTCGCTGGGTTCGCGCTCGGCCTTCGTCGGCGGCACCGCGGTCCAGGCCGCGACCCTGGCCACGGTCGAGCGCGGCAAGGCGCTGGCGGCCGAGGCGCTGGAGACCGCCTTGGCCGATGTCGAGTACCGCCAGGGCCGCTTCCGCATCGCCGGCACCGATCGCGGCCTCGGCCTCTACGAGCTTGCCGCCCGCCAGCCGGGCGGGCTGTTCCGGATCGACCGGACGGTCGAGGTCGGCGGGCCGTCCTGGCCCAATGGCTGCCATGTCTGCGAGGTCGAGATCGACCGCGACACCGGCCAGGTGACGCTCGAGCGATACGTCACCAGCGACGATGTCGGCAACGCCATCAATCCGATGATCGTCCACGGCCAGATCCATGGCGGCATCGCCCAGGGCGCGGGCCAGGCGCTGTTCGAGCGCGCGGTCTACGACCCCGAAAGCGGCCAGCTCTTGACCGGATCGTTCATGGACTACGTCATGCCGCGGGCCGACGACTTGCCGGCGTTCTCGATCGCGCTCGACCACAGCCAGCCCTGCCGCACCAACGCGCTGGGGGTCAAGGGCGCGGGCGAGTCCGGCACGGTGGCGGCGCCGCCGGCGGTGATCAACGCCGTGGTCGACGCGCTGGCGCCGTTCGGCATCGACCATGTCGACATGCCGGCGACCTCGAAAAAAATCTGGCGCCTGATCCGCAATCGCGGCTGAAGATCATGAACCCGCCGCTGCTGTCGATCGAGGGGCTGACGGTCGCGTTCGCGACCCGGGCCGGAACGGTGGCGGCGGTCGACGGCGTCTCGCTCGCGCTCGAACCGGGCGAGGTGCTGGGCCTGGTCGGCGAATCCGGCAGCGGCAAAAGCGTCACCGCGCTGGCGGTGATGGGGCTGCTGCCCGAGCCGATCGGCCGCATCGCCGCCGGCGCCATCCGTTTCGAGGGCCGCGCGCTGACCGCGCTCGCGGCCGAGGACCTGCGGCGTCTGCGGGGCGATCGCATGGCGATGATCTTCCAGGAGCCGATGACCTCGCTCAATCCGCTGATGACGGTGGGGACGCAGATCGCCGAGACCCTGGTCGAGCATCGCGGCCTCGCTTGGTCGGCGGCGCGCGGCCGCGCCAAGGAGCTGCTCGAGCGCGTGCGCATCGCCGATGCGCAGGCCCGGCTCGAATCCTATCCCCACGAGCTTTCGGGCGGCATGCGCCAAAGGGTGATGATCGCCGCCGCTTTGGCCTGCGAACCCAGGCTTCTGATCGCCGACGAGCCGACCACGGCGCTGGACGTCACCATCCAGGCCCAGATCCTAGATCTGCTGCGCGAACTCAGGCGCGATCTCGGCATGGCGGTGCTGCTGATAACGCACGATCTCGGCGTGGTGGCCGAGTTCGCCGATCGCATCGCCGTGATGTACGCCGGCCGCATCGTCGAGGACGCGCCGGTGGCGCGGTTGTTCGCGGCGCCGCTGCATCCCTATACCCAGGGCCTGTTGCGCTCGATGCCCGAGATCGACCGCGACGTGGCACGGCTGGCGGCGATCGAGGGCACGGTGCCCCATCCCGGCGCCTGGCCCGCCGGCTGTCGCTTCGCGCCGCGCTGCGAGCGTGCCGGCGCCGAGTGCCGCGCCGGCGACGTGGCCCTGCGCATGCTGGCGGACCGCCACGCCGCCGCCTGCCTGAAAGCCGCAGCATGAACGCGGGTCTGCTTGCGGTCGCGGGACTTGCCAAGCATTTCCCCTTGCGCGGCGGCAAGGGGCTGGTGCGCGCGGTCGATGGCGTCGACTTCGATCTCGCCGCGGGCGAGACCCTCGGCCTGGTCGGCGAGTCGGGCTGCGGCAAGTCGACCGTCGGCCGGCTGCTGGTACGGCTGATCGAGCCCAGCGCCGGCGCCATCCGCTTCGAGGGCGTCGATCTGGCCGGCCTCGATGCCGATGCGCTGCGGCCGCTGAGGCGCCGCTTTCAGATGGTGTTCCAGGACCCGATCGGCTCGTTCAATCCGCGCATGACCGTCGGCGACATCGTCGCCGAGCCGCTGCAGCATCTCGGCACGCCGCGTGGGCCGCGGCGCGAGCGCGCGGTGGCGGCGCTGTTGCGGGTCGGCCTCGCCGCCGACCACGCCCGGCGCTATCCCCATCAGTTCTCGGGCGGCCAGCGCCAGCGCATCGGCATCGCCCGCGCGCTGGTGGTCGAGCCGCGGCTCTTGGTGCTGGACGAGCCGGTGTCGGCGCTGGACGTCTCGGTCCAGGCGCAAATCGTCAACTTGCTGGTCGATTTGCAAGCGCAACTGGGCCTGGCCTATCTGTTCGTGTCGCACGACCTGCGCGTGGTGCGCCATGTCGCGCGGCGGGTGGCGGTGATGTATCTCGGCCGCATCGTCGAAAGCGCCGACAAGGCGGCGCTCTATGCCACGCCGCGCCACCCCTACACCCAGGCGCTGCTGGCGGCGGTGCCGGCGCATCGCCCGGGCGGAGCGCGCGGTGCGGTGCCCGCCATCGGCGAAATGCCAAGTGCCGCGGCACCACCGCCCGGCTGTCGCTTTCATACCCGCTGTCCGCGCGCCGAGGCGCGCTGCCGCGGCGAAGTCCCTATCTTGCGCACGCTCGCGCCCGGGCACGCGGTCGCCTGCCACCTGGTCTGAAATCACCCGATCGGCTGCGCCTTGGGGTCGAGCCGCTCGCGCAAGCCGTTGCCCAGCATGTTGATGCCCCACACCAACAGGATGATGGCGATCCCGGCCAGGTTGGCGATCCAGGGCGCCACCAGCAGCCGATCGCGCCCCTCGGCCAGGATGTTGCCCCAGGTCGCCGCCGGCGCCGGCACGCCGAGGCCGAGAAAGCTGAGCGCGGTCTCCTGCAGGATCATGCGCGCCACCTGCAGCGTCGCCAGCACCGTCAGCACCGGCACCAGCTGCGGCCAGATGTGCTGCCAGACGATGATGCCGTCGCCGGCGCCGAAGGCCCGCGCCGCCTCGACATAGGGCCGCTCGCGCAACGAGCGGGTCTGCGAATAGGCCACGCGCGCGAACACCATCCAGCCCGATACCCCCAGCACCACGATCAGGTTGAGCGCGCTGCCGCCGAGTGCGGCCACCACCACCACCGCCAGCAGGATCTCGGGAAAGGCCAGATGCGCGTCGGCCAAGCGCATGATCACCTGCTCGCTGCGGCCGCCGCGATAGCCCGCCCACATCCCCAGCGCCGAACCCAGCACGAATGAGACCGCCATCGCCGCGCAGCCGACCAGGATCGACAGCCGCGAGCCGTAGATCAGCCGCGACAGCAGGTCGCGGCCGTAATTGTCGGTGCCGAGCGGGTGGCGCCAATCGCCGCGATCCTCCCACACCGGCGGCCGCAGCCGCAGCATCAGGTCCTGATCGTAGGGATCGAACGGCGCCAGCCACGGCGCCAGCAGCGCCATCAGCGCGCAAGCCAGCACGATGCCCGCGCCGAGCGCGATCTTGAGGGTCGAGCCCAGCCCCGGCCGCATCGCTAATCGCGCCGGATGCGCGGGTCGAGCGCGCTGAGCAGCAGATCGACCGCCAGGTTGCACAGCATGATCGCCAGGCTGATGACGAACACGCCGGCGATCACCACGCTGACGTCGCGCTGGAAGATCGAGGAGATGATCAGCCGGCCGACGCCCGGCCAGGCGAAGATGCTTTCGGTGACGATCGAGCCGCCGATCAACAGCCCGAGCTGCAGCCCGAGCAGGGTCAGCACCGGCGTCACGGCGTTGGGCAGGACGTGGCGGAACAGCACGCGCCTTGTCCTGAGGCCCTTGGCCCGCGCCGTGACCACGAACTGCTCGCCCATGGTCTCGAGCATGGCGGTGCGCGTCACCAGCACGAAATTGGGCAGCTGGATCGCCGCCAGCGTCAGCGCCGGCAGCACCAGATGCTCGGGTCCGCCCATGCCCGAGGTCGGCAGCCAGCCGAGATGGAGCGCGAACAATTGGATCAGGAGGATCCCCAACCAGAAACTCGGCATCGACTGACCGACCACGGCCAGCGCCGAGATCACGAAATCGGTCGGCCGGTCGCGCCGCACCGCGCACAGCATGCCGAGCAGGATTCCGCCGCCGACCGCGATCGCCATCGCCGCGCCGACCAGCATCAGCGTCGGGCCGAGGCGCTGGCCGATCAGCGGCAGCGCCGGCTGGTGGAAGACATGCGAGACGCCGAAATCGCCACGCGCTAGCTCGGCCAGAAAATAGAGGAACTGCACCGCCAGCGGCTTGTCCAAGTGCAGCTCGGCGCGCAGCACCGCCGCCGCCTCGGGCGTGGCGTCGATGTCGAGATAAAGCAGGATCGGATCGGCGGTCAGCCGCAGGATGCAGAAGATGACGAAGGCCAGGATCAGGAAGGTGACCGGCAGCAGGGTCACCCGCCTGAGGACATAGCGCCCCATCGCCGGCCGATCAGATGACGAAGATCTCCTCGTTCTGGAAGAAGCGGGCGTGCCAGATCGGGCCCTTGTCGGTGATCTCGATGATGTCTTCCATGTGCAGCCCGAGCCGACCGACGTCGCGGTGCCTTGTCTCGACGGTGGTGATCATGCCGGCCTCGTAGGGGATATCCTCGTGCGGGTTGATCACCGGCCGCTCATGCACGTTGAGGCCGATGCCGTGGCCGTTGTGCGAATAGGGGAACTGGAAGCCGGCCTTCTCCTGCATCGCCTTGGCTTTGGCGAACAGATCGCGGCCCAGCGCCCCCGGCCGGCACATGTCGATGATGGCGTGATGGACCTCGCGCAGCCGCTTCCAGGAATCCTTCTCGGCCTGGGTCGGCTGGCCGACCTTGGCGGTGCGGCCGACATTGGAATAGTACTCGTGGAAAAAGCCGCCGGAATCGGCCTTGACGATGTCGCCCTTCTGCACCCGGTAGTCCGAGGGCGCCATGTGCGGAAAGCCGGTGTTGAGGCCGCAGTTGAGATGGTTGAAGGCCACCATCTCGGCGCCGTTCAAGAGGATGTTGTCGGCCAGGCGGATAGAGATCTGCTTTTCGGTCTCGCCGACCTGGACGCTGGAATAGGTCGAGAGGAAGGCCTTTTCGGTGCCGTGGAAGGCGCCGACGATGGTGTCCTTTTCGCGCTGGGTCTTGAACATGCGCACGCGCGCGAACAAGGGCTCGGCCGGGCTGAGCTTGAGCTTGGGGCAGAGCTTGACCAGATGGGCGTAGTACTTGGCGCCGAGATACTCGGTCTCGAGCGCGACATGGCCGCCATCGACCTTGAGTTCGCGCAGGATTTCGGCCAGGGCCTCGATCGGCTCCTTGACGAACTCCTGATAGGTGCGGACATCGCCGATCCAGCTTTCGCGCCGGACATAGCCGGCCTCGATCAGGCAGACCAGGAAGATCGGATCGCGGCCCTTGGGCCAGACGATGAAGGCCAGCCGGTCGCGGATCGAGACCTGGGTCGAGATGTGAACGTCGCCGGCATAGCGCACGTTCTCGGGCGAGACGGCGATGACGGCGTCGAAATCCGACTTGGCCACGGCCTTTTCCAGCCCGGCCATGTCGCCCATGGCGTCGGCCTTGGTCTTGGGCATGCGTGCTCTCCTAGTTGAGGTCGGCGCCGGCGACGATCATCACCCGGTCCGAGGGCGCGGTGAATCCCTTGAGGCGCTTGGAGACGCCGTAGATCGACGGCACGCCGAACAGGAACACCGCCGGGTTCTCCTGATGCATGATCTCCATCATGCGGTGATAGGCCTTGAGCCGCTTGGCCTGGTCGACGGTCGAGCGCGCCTCGACGAACAGCTTCTCGTATTCGGGATGGGACCAGAAGTTGCGCTTGCCGACGTCGGCAAACCAGACGGTGTTGAAGTCGGCGTCGCCCAGCGAATACCAGCCGACGACGTGCATCGGTCCCATGTCGCTGGCCGCCGCCATGCGCGAATAGACCCCGCCCTCGACCACGCTGACGCTGGCATTGATGCCGACCTTGGACAGCATGCCGGCGACGGCGTTGGTGATCTCGACGTCCGAGACGTAGCGGCCCGAGCGGGTGACGATCTGGGCGCTGAGGCCGTTGGGATAGCCGGCCTCGGCCACCAGCCGCTTGGCCGCCTCGGGATCGTGCTTGCGGCGCTTGACCGCCGGGTTGTAACCGAAGGTGGTCTTGGTGACGTAATTGTCCAGCACCTCGCCGGTGCTATCCAGGATCTGGCGGTTGATCAGCTCCTTGTCGATCGCCAGATCGGCCGCCAGGCGCAGCTTGGGATTGTCGAAGGGCGGCTTGCGGGTCTCGAAGGTCAGCACGAACGAGCCCGAGGTCGCCACCGCCGCCAGCTCGACATTGCGGCTCGACTTGACCCGCGGCGCCAGGTCGACCGGGATCTCCTCGATGATGTGGGTCTCACCCGCCAGCAGCGAGGCGACGCGGGTGGCGCCCTCGGGAATCTGCCGGAACACCAGGCGATCGAGCTTGGGCTTGCCGCCCCAATAGTTGGGATTGGCGCGCAGCTCGTAGCGATCGGCCGGCAGCCAGCGCTCGAACACGAACGGCCCGGTGCCCATCGGCCGCCGCAGCATGCCTTCGGCGCCGACCTGCTCGTGATAATGCTTGGGCTCGATGACGATGTTGGTGAGGCCGATCAGCAGGGTCGGGAACGGCACCTTGGTCTTGATCTCGACGGTGTGGTCGTCGACCACCGCCACCGAGCGGATCTGGTTGATGCGGCTGGCGGTGCCGTATTTGGTGTTGGGGTCCAGCACGTAGTCGAGGGTGAACTTGACGTCGGCGGCGGTGAACGGCTTGCCGTCGGAGAAGGTCACGCCCTTGCGCAGGAAGAAGCGCCAGGTCAGGTCGTCGACCGCCTGCCAGCGCTCGGCCAGCGAGGGCACCGGCTGGCCCTCGTTGGAGCGGGACAGCAGCACGTCGTTGGTCTGGATCGACAGCGTCAGCGCGGTGAAGGACGACCAGCCGGTCTTGAGCGAATCCGGAAAGCCGGCGACGCCGATGGTCAGTGTCTTCTGCGCCATCGCCGGCCCCGCGACCGCCGCGATCCATGCCGCCAAAGCCAGCTTGACCAGTTTCCGCATCGCACGCCCCTCCCGGTCTCGGTCCCGCACCATCACCGCATGGCTTGAAACGCCGTGTCAACATGCGAACTGTCATCGCTTCATGCGCGCGGCGCATGGCGCGGCGTTTCGCCAGGCGGCACGATGGCGCGGCCGCCGCACGCGGGCTATTGTCGCGCGAGCCGATGCGGAGGAGTCCAGCCATGACCGCCCGCCTTTTGCCATCCCGTCCGGATCGTCGCGGCGTGCTGGGTGCCGCCGCGGCCGCTGCCGGCGCCCTCGCCTTTCCGGCGATCGCGCGCGCGGCCGAGGCGGTCAACCTGCAGCTCAGCTGGCTGATCAGCGGCAACCAGCTGGGCGAGATCGTCGCCCAGCGCCAAGGCTATTACGCCGCCGAGGGCCTCAATCTGACCTTGCAGCCGGGCGGGCCGACCAACAACGGCGTCAGCATCACCGCCTCGGGCAAGTTCGAGATCGGCTCGATCTCGGGCACCGCCAATCTGATGCTGGCCGCGGCCCAGGGCATTCCGATCAAGGCCTTCGCCGTCGGCCTGCAGAAGCATCCCTTCGTCTTTCTCTCGCGTGCCGACAAGCCGGCGCGCAACGCCGCCGAACTGCGCGGCAAGAAGGTCGGCCTGACCATCACCTCGGTGATCCAATTGCGCGGCGTGCTGGCCAAGAACGGCATCGACGAAAAGGAAGTCGAGATCGTGCGCATCGGCAACGACCTGACGCCGCTGGTGACCGGCCAGGTCGACGTCGTCAGTTCCTGGTTGACCAACACCACCGCCATCCGCGCGCTGGGACCGAACGTCGTCGCTTTCACGCTGTGGGACGCGGGCGTGCGGCTCTATGCCAACGCCTATTACGCTACCCACAAGGTGCTGGAGAGCCGCGCCGACATGCTGGCGCGCTTTGCCCGCGCCACCGCCCGCGGCTGGACCGAGGCGCTCGAACGGCCGGACGAGGCGGTACGGCTGCTGGTCGCGGCGGTGCCCAACACGGTCTACGAAGACGAGCGCCGCGCCGCCGAGGTCATGCTCTCGCACAGCTTCACCGAAGCCACGCGCGGCGGCGGCTGGGGCGACATGACGGTCGAGCGCTGGGAGGAGCAGATCGGGCTGATGGCCGATCTCGGCCAGCTGCCGCGGCGGCCGCGTTTCGAGGAGGTGGCGACGCTCGACATCCTCGCCCGCAGCCGCGACGGCAGGCCCAAGCGCGGTTGAGCCGTGGCCGCAAGCGCGATCGTCGCCGCGCTCGAGGTCTTCGCGGTTTCGATTCCGCACAACGCCCGCTATCGCAATTGGGCCATCGCCAAGGCCACCACCGCGCCGGCCGACGAGATCAACCTGGTGGTCAAGCTGACCTCGGCCGACGGCGCGGTCGGCTGGGGCGAGGTCGGGCGCTACTATGACGGCGAGACTCCTTCCGGCGCGCATCGCGCCATCCGCCAGCGCCTGGCGCCCGCGGTGGCGGGTCAGGATGCCGCCAATCCGGCCGCGCTGCGCGACCGGCTGGAGGCGGCCGCGCCCGAGGCGCCGTTCGCGCGCTCGGCGGTCGAGATGGCGGCGCTGGATCTGGCGGCGCGGACTCAGGGCGTGCCTTTGGGGCGGCTTCTCGGCGGGAGACGACGCGAGCGGATTCCGATCTGTCCCAGCATCGGCATCAAGGAAGGCCCCGAGCAAGCGGCCGAACAGGCCGCCTGGCTGCGGGGCCAGGGCTATGGCGATCTCAAGTTCAAAGTCGGCCTCGATGCGGCGCGCGATCGGCGCGCGATCGAACTGATCCGCCGCGATCTCGGGCCCGGCTTCCGCATCCGTATCGATCCCAACCGCGCCTATGGGCGCGACGACGCGCTGGCGGCCTTGCGGGCATTCGAGGCCCTGGGCGTGGTCATGGTCGAGCAGCCGGTCGAGCCCGAAGATCACGCCACCTTGCGGCTCTTGGTGCGCGAACTCACGACCCCGATCTATGCCGACGAGCGTACGCAGAGCGGCGCCGACGTCATCGGCCTGGCCAAGGCCGAGGCAGCGCGCGGGGTGATGGTCAAGCCGGCGCGCTGCGGCGGGCTGTCGGCGGCGCTGGAGGTGGCGACGGTGGCGCAGGCCGCTGGCATGGGAGTCTGCGTCGGCTCGCTGCGCGAACTCGGGCTCGCCACGGCCGCTTTCCTGCACTTGGCCGCCGCCCTACCGCGGCTCGATCTGTCCTGCAATCTGGCCGGGCCGGCGCTGTTCCTCGAGGACGACATTTTGACCTCGATGCTGGTGCCGCAGGACGGCCACCTCGCCGTGCCCGTGGGGCCGGGTCTTGGCGTGACGGTGGACGAGGCCAAGCTCAGGGCCCATGCCGCGCGGCTCGAGGCCTGATCCCGGGGACCCGCAACCATGTCGCTCGCGCCGCTGCTCAACGCCTCGTTCGCCATCCAGCTTCACACCCTGGCGGCGGCGGGCGCGCTGCTGTTGGGGGCGCTGCAGTTGGCGCGCGTCAAGGGCACCGGCTCGCATCGCCTGATCGGCTGGGCCTGGGCCGGCATGGTGACGGTGACCGCGCTGACCGCGTTCTGGATTCACGAACTCAAGGTCTGGGGCGCATGGAGCCCGATCCATATCCTGGCGGTGAGCGTGCTGGCGGTGCTGCCCTTCGCGCTCCACGCCGCGCGCCAGGGCAATCGCCGCCGCCACGCCACCATCATGCTTTCGCTTTACGTCGGCGGCCTGATCGCCGCCGGCGCCTTCACGCTCGTCCCCGGCCGCATCCTGCACCGGGCGGTGTTCGGGGGTTGAGGGGGCCTGATCTTGAATTACCGCGCCGGGTCTCCGATTAGGGAGAACGGCGCCCAGAACAAGGGATGGGCGCGGGCGTAGCTGCCCTCGCCGCCGAGACCGCGGTCGATCATCTCGACCATCACCCGGCGCAGCGATTCCGACCGCTCCAGGGTCTGGTCGGCGGCATGGGTGCGGAACAGGGCGGTGGTCAGCGCCCGCGCCGCGCCGGACTCGACCGCCCAGTTGCTGACCAAAAGCGAGCGCGCCCCGGCATAGAAGAAGGCCCGGCCCAGCCCCGACACCGCCTCGGCCCCGGCGCCTTGCGCGGCCGCGGTGTTGCAGGCCGACAGCACCACCCAATCCGCATCCAGCTTGAGTTCCGCCACCTGCGACATGGTCAAGAGGCCATCGCCGCTGCCCCCCGCCGCCGCCGGCGTCAGCGCCAGCGCGGGCTCGGTCAGCCCGTCGATGTCCCCCGGCACCAGCCCGTGGGTGGCGAAGGCCACCACCTTGCGCCGCCCGGTCTCGGGCCGGGCGACGGCGGCCTTGTTCGCGGCCGCGCCCAGATGTACGTCGCGCGCCGGATCGGCCCCGAGGATGCGCGCGATCTCGACCAGCTCCTCGGCGGTGTCGGGCAGCCGCACCAGCGCCGACAACAGATTGCTCTCGCTCTCGACCTTGTCGATCGCTCCCATTGCCGCCACCCGCACCCCGCGCATCGCCAAGCGCGTGCTTGGCCCGGCGTCCTCGGCCGGCGCGCGGCCGCCGAACAGCGGATCGCCGAAGCCGATGAAGGCCTCGCGCTCGGCCGCGCCGGCCGGAATCCGCCGCAGCGTCATGAACGCCGCCAGCGAGGGCACTTGGCTGACCGCCGCCTGGCGGATCAGCCAGGGCACGTCGCGATAGTCCGCAAAGCGCGGCCCGCCCGCCGATGCGCGCGCCGGCCCGGTCGCCAGCAACCCCAAGGGCAACGCCCCCAGCGCGCCATGCGGCACCACGATCAGCGACTTGGCGCCCTTCCAGCCGGCCTCGATCGGCGCCAGCAGATCGCGGTACAGCTCATGCGCCAGCGCGGTATCGAACCGCGCCACCTCGCCCGTCGCCGCATCCGGCTCCAGCGCCGCCCGCAGCCGCGCCACCTTGGCTTCAAGCTCCGCTTGTCCGACCGTCAGCCGGGCGAAGGCCAGCGGCCCCGCCTTGGGCACCGCCCAGGCGAAGCCGCCCTCGGGCGTGAAGTAGAACGCCACCGCCGCCTCGTGCGGCCGCAGCGCCGCACGCAGCTCGGCCTCGCTCGGCGCCCGCGGCTCGATCAACGCGGCATAGGCCGGAAACGCGGCGGCGATGCGTTCGCGCACCGCGCCATGCTCGCGTTGCTGGGATTCGATTTGCGCCATCATGGCGCTGCGCTGCGCCGGCGGCACGAACTGATCGGCCAAGCGCGCCAAGCGGGCGAAGCCGAAGGCGATGCCGGCACGCAGGTCCTGCTCGCGCCGTGCCAGCGCCGCCAGATCGGAATTGCCGGCGGCCAGGCGCGCCGCGCTTGCCCCGATCGCGCGATCGACCGTGCGATAGCGCAGGCCATCGCTCAGCGTCAACAACGGCGCCGCTTGGCCGGGATCGCCCGCCGCTTCGATCATATAGGCCTCGGCGATGCTGCGCTGGCGGCGCAGCTTCAGCCCGGCCTTGCCGCTTTCGTCGTCGACCGAAGCGCGGTCGTCCAGCATCCGCGGCACGATGCGCGCCAGTTCCGCAAGCGGCGTCCGGTCGGTCGGCGCAAGGCGCAGCCGCGCCAAGGCGTGCAGTGCCCGCGCTTCCAGCGTCTCGGGATGGTTCGCGCCCAAGCCCTCGTCGTTGCGTTTGGCCAGTTCGCGTGCGAATTCTTCGGCCGCCTCGGCCTTGCCGGTCTTGAGCGCCAGCAGCACCGGCATGACCTGGCCCACGACGTAGCGCCGCGCCACGGTGGGCTGGTCATAGACCGGTGCGAAGGTTTCCGCCGCTTCCGCCCAGCGGCGCTGCGCCATCAAAGTCTCGCTCGCCAACACCTGCGCGTCCAACATCAGCCACGACATCTCGGGCAACCCGGCCCGCCGGTATGCGCGCAAGGCAAGGCGCGCCAGGCGGCGCGCGTCCGCGAACCGGCCTTGTTCGGCCAGCACTTCGCCCAAGGTCGCGACCAATTGCGCGACCGCCGGCGAGGCCGGATCGCGACCGGTTGCAGCCGCGACGATGGCCGAACGCAATGCGACTTCGGCTTCGGCAAAGCGGCCCTCGGCGATCAGCGCCGTGACCTCGCGCATGTTCAGGTCCTCGGCCATGCGCGTTACCAGCCGCGGATCGAGCGCCAGATAGCCCGACCGCGATGTTACGCCGGAAGCGGCCCCAGCCTCGCCGACGATGCCGCGAAGATAGCGCCGTGCGATCCGGTAATGATCGCGGGCCTCGGTCGTATTCAGGCGCGCCAGGGCCAGATCGCCCCGGCAGCGCGCCAAATTGAACTCGGTCAGGCTCCTTGCCGAGCCGCGCGACAACGACGCGGACGATTCGATCAGTTGGGCAGCACCCGACAGATTGCCGGTCGCGACCATGCCGATGCAAGCCCGCGCCATGGCCGCGCTGCGGCTAATCGCCGACCCGCGCGCCTTGTCGGCAAGATCCAAGGCGACATGCATGGCTTCGCGATGGTCGCCGGCGGCGGCGGAGGCTTCGATCTGGTCATATCTCAGCCATTCGACATTGAACCTTCCGTAAATCCGTATCGCCGACTGCAGGACTTGCATCAGGATTTCGACCGCGGCTTGAGGGCGGCCGTCGTCCAACGCCACCCGCGCGACTTGGCGCAGGCGGTCGACTTCCAGATGCGGTGCCGCTTTCTCAAGGATGGTCTCGACTTGCACCTCGCGCGGCGGCGCCGGCTCGGCCAGGCCTCTCTCGACCAGGGCGACGATGTCGCCGATGCCGCGCGGCGGAAGCTTGGATTCGCTGACAGGACCCACTGCGTCAGGCACCTGACAGGCCGCTAAGGCGAATAGCCCGGCCGCGATCCAACTGCGCATCATGTCGACCGCTCCCCCAGCCTTATCGACAGCCGCGATTATGGTGCAAACCACAGGCAGGCGCAAAAGCGCGGCGCCTCTGCCATGGAGACGGCCAGGAAGCTGCGCGATCAGCCCCGAAGGCTTGAAAGTTTGATCTCAAAACCTCATATGTTCACTCTCCATACATAATATGAGAGACCCTGCTGCGCGCCATGACCCGCCCCCGCCTCGATACCCGCTTTGCTTACCGCCCCCAGGCGGGTGTTAACCATTTTGCGCGCGGTTTGCACCCGACATATCTCGATTACTCAATACAATCAAAGACATGGGCAGTTAAAAATTGTCCGTTTGCGCGCATTTGCGCGCATTTGGTCACCGACCCCGCGCCCAATTGGCCCGGACTGGTCCTTTTGCGCGCTTTTGGGACCCCTGTCCGCACATTTGCGCGCGGTCCCCTCTCGGCGCGCGACTTGACGCGCGGTCCCCTCTCGGCGCGCGACTTGACGCGAGGTCGTGTCGCGTCCGCGCTAGTGGACGTCGTCGCCGGCGGTCTCGGCCGCGGCCAAGCGGCGCTCCAGATCCTCGATCAGCGGCAGGATGGCCTGCAGCCGCGGGCGTTCGATCTTCAGCACGCGCCTCAGCGCGCGTACCTTCAGCCGATCGACCATGCGGCGGCCGCCGGCGTCGGTCACCGCGGCGGCATCGGCCACCAGATCGAACAGCCGGTCGATGGTGTGCAGCCTGCCCCAGAGATAATCGTGCTCGCGATGCGAGCGGCTGAAGAAGGCGCCGAAATGGCGCAGATCGCGACCCTTGAGTTCGCCGGTGGCGCGCTTGAGCGCGTCCAGCCTTGTGTCCTCGGGGCTGATGCGATCGACCTTGATCTCGTTGAACTCGCCGATCTCGCGCGCATCCGAAATGCCGAAGGTCAGCACGTCCCAGAAGGCGAAGCCGAGATAGCCCAGCATCGCCTCGCGCCGCACCATCGCCGCCGGACCTTCGCCGATCGCGGCCAGGATGGCATCGCCCTGGTCGGTGACGCCGCGCAAGCCGACGTCCTTGGCCAGGCGATCCATCAGCTCGGTCAGGCGCCGGTCCTCGCGCGCCACCATGCCCAGCGCGCGTTCGTCCAGATCGCGCGCCATCGCCGCCTCGCCGGCATCGGCGAACAGCGCCCGCGCCAGCTCGCCGGTGGCGGGATCGAAACGCGCGGTGTTGCCGTGCTGGCGCACCGCGTCCAGCGCCTCGTAAAGCCGGCGCTTGAGACGATCGAGGAAGCGCGCATCGAGACCGGCCAGCTCGGGCTTGCCCAGCCGCGGATAGAGCGCATTGACCGACTGGATGACGAAGCGCAGCCGCCGCTCGCGATAGCCGACGTCGAACGACAGCAGGAAGGTCACCCAGGGCTGCAGATCGCCATTGGTCTTGACCGGCTCGTGCAGCGTGCCCTCGGCGTAGGACATGCCGCGCATCGCCGTCCAGCGGTCGAGCACGATGGCGATCCACTGCCGCGCCGGCGCGCCCGGCGGCAGGCCGACCAGGTCGGTCACCAAATCGACCACGAACTGGAACACGCCGTAGAGCTTGAGGCGGATATAGCCCTCGTAGGCATAGCCGGCCTCGCGCGCCGACAGCGTGTTGGCGGCCGAGCGGAAGCGCGCGATCTGGGCCTCGTCGAGCGGACGTTCGAAGCCGTCGCCGACGATGCCGCGCACCAGCTGCTCGACCCGCGGCCGCGACAGCTCGATCATTTGGCGCGCGCGGCGGACCCGATCGTTGTGGGCGTTGATCCATTCCAGCTCGTCCGAGATCGGCTCGGAGCGCGGGATGTCGGACAGCGCCGCCTTGAGGGTGCGGAAGAAGCCCGGCACGCGCGCCGGCGGCGCCGCCAGATGGACCGGGTCGGGATCGATGTAGAGGATGCGGCGGTCGACCTCGCGATAGGCCGGGCGGCCGCGGATGGCGGCGATCGCCTCCTTGAAGGGCTTGTTGTTGAGGACGCTGCCGTCGATGAAGGAGATCGTGCGCGGATCGACCCCCGAACGGACATAGCGCTGGAAGTTCTTGCGCAGGAAGCGCTCGCGCCGCGGCCATTCCTCCTCCAGCCGCTCGAGCTCGGCCTCGACCTCGGCGATTTGCGCCGCCGGGAAGGCGCCGGGGAAGGCCGAAGTGGCGCGGCCCGCGAAGGCCAGCGCCGGCGTCGAGGGATTGTCGAAATCGGTCAGTACCTCGCCGTCGGCGAAGGACTGGTAGTCGAAGCGCAGCACGTGGCGGTGCTCCTGCTCGATCACCACCGGCGGATCGTTCAGCCGCAGCGCGTTCTGGTAGCCGTAGAAATCGGTCAGGGTGACGAACAGGGTCAGGCGATGGCCCCGCGGCAGCAGCGACTCGCCGCCGGGCTTGGGCTCGCCCATCGCCATCATCGCCCGCATCAACAGCCTAAGCAGCCGGCGGCCGTTGAAGGGGGCGCGGAACCAGCGCGAGCGCACGAACAGCGAGAGCTTGGTGCGGGTCTCGAAATCCGAGAAGAAGCGCGGCATGTAGAGCCGGAGAAAGCCCCAGATGAAGGGCTGCAGGAACCATTTCGACCACTTGGTGGCGATGCTTTCGCGCGCCAGGAGGCGGGTGACGTCGGCTTCCTCAAGCCACAGCGTGCGCAAGGGCCCGATCGGCAGGTTGTGGGCCAGGCCGCGCGCCAGCATGACGCCGTTGATGCCGCCGGCCGAGGCGCCGGCGACGACGTCGACGATCACGCGCAAGGCGACGCGGTCGCTGGCCAGCTTGAGCAGCTCGAAATATTCGCTTTCGGTGTCGTGGTCGAAGTCGTCGGCGCAGGGCGAGTCCGAGAAGCTGCGGCCGCGCGCCTCGGCCGGATCGGGATGCTCGTGAAAGGCGCGCGAGGCCCGCACCAGCTTCTGGATCTCGCCGGTGACGCCGTGCATATAGATCGCCAGGCTGACCCCGCCATAGCACACCAGCGCCAGCCGCAACTCGCGTTCACGCATGCCGGCGCCGCCATCCTCGAAGCGATCGGGTCATGGCCGCAATCTAGCACGCTTGGCCGCGCGCCGATCGGGGGCGATGGCGGACTCGCACCCCGAATCGGGGCCCCTGACGGAAGGTCTATTTATAAGGTAGAGTCAAGGCTCTTTCGTTCGCGTCCGACGTGTCGCGGTCGCGCCGGTCTGGCCCGCTGGGCCGGATCGGCGGGATCGCGGGCCGGGCGCGGGCGCGGCATCGTTGCAAGGAGCCTTGGCCATGAGCTTTGCCCCCGTTCATCCGTCGGCGCCCCAGCCGCATCCGGCGACCGCGCGCCCCTGGATTGCACCCCAGCCCGCGCCACGACCGGCCGGGCTCGAGGATTGGAGCGCGATCCAGGCCTATGTCGAGCAAATCTTGGCGGCGCTGGCGGCGGAGGGCTACGAGCTGACGGTCGAGCACGACGCCCAGGCCTGGGTCGAGCTGATGCGCGGCGCGCCCCAGATCAGTTCGATCACGCCGTCCTACGATCCGGCGCACAGCATCGTCGATCCGAGCAATCTGTTCTGGCTGCGGGTGGCGCGGGATGGGCGCGATCTGGCCTGCTGCGTGTCGCGGCTCTATCACGTCCAGGATCTGGCGCAGCTGATCCGCTCCTATCGGCTCTGGTACGACAAGCGGCCGACGCTGGTGGTGCGCATGCTGACCATGGCCGCGGGCGAAGGGCTCGAGCTGCTGCGCGGACGGCTCGGGCTGATCGGCGGGCTCTGGGTTCATCCCGAAGTGCGCGGCGGCAACATGGCGCGCTGGCTGACGCGGCTGGCGATGGGATTGTCGGTGCGGCATTTCGACATCGACTGGGCGTTCTGCCACGTCAAGGAAGCGACCGCGCGTTCCGGCATGGCGACGCGGGGCTACGGTTTCCGCCATGTCGAGCCCAACATCGAAGGCTACTACCCGCCCTTCGGCAGGGATCAGGACTTCTGGCTGGGCTACAGCAGCCGCGACGAGGTCATTCGAACCTTGGCGGCGGGGCTACGTCGTTGACGATGACGATGCCGGCCAGGGCGCGGTCGACCTGGGTCGGGCCGTTCGAGGAGATGGGCAGGATCAGGCGCAGGTACTCGCAGTACTCGTCGTCGAAATCGTTGACGATCATCTGCAGCCGCGGCGCCTGGGTCATCTTGACGGTGTTGTAGTCGATCTGCAGCCCGTCGCCGTGCGGCCGCGACGCGATCTCGCCGAAGGTGCGGTCGCGGAAGTTGCTGCGGCGCTGGCGGGTCGAGATTTCGGAGTGGTTGAGAATGCGGAAATGAAAGGGATTGGGATGGCTCAAGTCGATGACATTGACCCGCTCCGCCAAGGTGGTCTCGCGCATCTCGGCCGATTGCAGGACTTCGAGGCCCGGGATGCCGCCGCGCCCGGCCCGGCAGGCGCTCCAGACCTGGAACAGGTCGAACAGCGGCCGATAGTGGATCACCTTGTCGATCGGCCATAGCGCGCGCGTCACCCGATCCTTGAGATCGGTCGAGACCGTCAATTCCGCCGGCACAACGCTGCGCGCGAGGTTCATCAACGCATCGGCTTCAAGCTGTCCAGCTACGCGACTCCGTCCCATAAGTATGAGCACTTAAGGTCGGCGCTGTCCAGTGACCGGCCGGGGTGCTTCGGCGCCGCCGATTCCGTTGACGATGTCAACTATTGATCCGAGACTGCGCCGATGGAGACGCGGATGAAAGCGAAGGATCGAAGTCGCCGCATTGCCGCGGTCCGGCATTTCAATCGCTTCTATACCAGCCGCATCGGCGTGCTTGGGCGTAGCCTGCTCGATTCCGACTTCAGCCTGACCGAGTCCCGCGTGCTGTACGAGCTGGCTCAGGGACCGGGAGTCACCGCCCGTGCCATCGTCCGCCGCACCGGACTCGATCCCGGCTATCTCAGCCGCATCCTCAAATCCTTCCGCGACCGTGCCCTGGTCACCGCCGCGATCGGCCGGCGCGATCGCCGCGAGCGCCCGATCCACCTCACCTCCCGAGGCCACAGGGCTTTCGCTGCGCTGGATCGCGCCTCGCGCCGCCAGGTTGCGGCCATGCTGGCGCCGCTGGCCGAGCCCACGCAGGACCGCGTGCTGGCGGCGATGCGCATGATCGAGAGCGCGCTGGCTCCCGAGCCGCAACCCCCGCGCGGGATCGCGCTGCGCCCCCACCGCGTCGGTGACCTCGCCTGGGTGGCGCATCGCCAAGCCCTGCTCTATGCCAACGAATACGGTTGGGACGGCAGCTTCGAGGCCCTGGTCTGCGACATCGCGGCGCGCTTCGTCCGGCGGTTCGATCCGCGCCACGACATGGCGCGCATCGCCGAACGAGACGGTGCCATCCTGGGCGCCGTGTTCGTGGTGCGACGCTCGCGCCATGTCGCCCAGTTGCGCATGCTCTATGTCGAGGCCGAGGCGCGCGGCTCCGGCCTCGGCCGGCGGCTGGTCGACGAGGCGATCGCCTTCGCCCGCAAGTCGGGATATCGCCGGCTGACGCTGTGGACCAACGACGTGTTGGATTCGGCGCGGCGCATTTACCAGGCCGCCGGCTTCGTCCTCGGTCGCCAGGAACGCTATCGCGGCTTCGGCAAGACCCTGGTCGGGCAATTTTGGGATTTGCGGCTGTGACCCCCCGCCAGCGCAGCCTGCTGGCGGCCGCCGGGACGGGCATTCAAGTCGGCCTGGCCTTGGTCGCCTCGCGCTTCGTCGTGGCGCAGCTCGGGCCGTTCTCGCTGGCCTGGCTGCGCTATGCCATCGGCATTTTCTTCCTGCTGCCGTTCCTGCTGGCGATGCCGCGTCCGCGGTTCGCCAGGGGCGACCTGTTGCCGATCGCGGTCCTGGGCGTGATCCAGTTCGGCCTCTTGATCGCCCTGCTCAATTTTGCCCTCGCCCGGATTCCGGCCGGGCTGACGGCGCTGCTGTTCGCGACCTTCCCGTTGCAGGCGATGGTCATGGCGGCGGCGATGAAGCTGGAGCGGCTCGGCCTGGCCAGCGCCGCCGGCGCGACATTGGGCCTGATCGGCGTCGCGCTTGCCCTGGGCGAGCGCCTGATGCTGGCCCAGGATCAAGCGGCGGATTGGCTCGGCATCGCCGCGGCCCTGGCAGCCGGCGGCTGCGGCGCGCTGTGCGCCATTCTTTACCGGCCCTATCTGCAGCGCTATCCGACGCTGCCGGTGGGCGCGGTGGCGATGGCGGCGGCGGCGCTGGCGCTGTTGCCGCCGGCCCTGATCGAGGGCATGCCCGCAGCCCTGCCGGCGCTGGCCGCGGAACACTGGGGCGCCGTGCTGTTCATCGCCCTGGCCAGCGGCGCGGGCTATCCGATGTGGCTTTATGCGCTGCGTCATGCCCCGGCCACCCAGGCCAGCATGTTTCAATCGCTCAGCCCGATCACGGCGGCGATCCTAGGCGCGCTGATCCTGGGCGAGGCGGTCTCGCCCGGCGCGATCGCCGGATTGGCGGTGGTGGTGCTGGGGCTGTGGCTGGCGCTGTGGACGCGACCGCCGGTTCAGGCTCAGGCCTTGCCGACGCCTTCGACCAGCGGCACGAACCGCACCGGCAACAACGTCTCGCTATGAACGTCCTTCTCGCCGCGGCGCACGCGCACGATTTGCTGATCGAAAACCGTGATGCCGACCGGAACCACCATGATTCCGCCGACGGCCAATTCTTCGACCAGGGCCTTGGGCACTTCGGGCGCGGCGGCCGTGACCATGATGCGGTCGAACGGCGCCGCCTCGGGCCAGCCCTTGGTGCCGTCGCCGAAGCGCGCCGAGATGTTGTGCAGGCCAAGCTCCTCGAACAGCGCCTTGGCCTTGTCGAGCAGCCCGCGATGGCGCTCGATGGTGTAGACCCGGCGGCAAAGATGCGACAGCACCGCCGCCTGGTAGCCCGATCCGGTGCCGATCTCGAGCACGCGCATCTTCTCGCCGACCTGCAGCGCCTCGGTCATGAAGGCGACGACGAAGGGCTGGCTGATGGTCTGGCCGTTCTCGATCGGCAGCGCGATGTTGTCGTAGGCCTGATCGACGAAGGCCGGCATGACGAAGCGCTCGCGCGGCACGCGCTCGATCGCGGTCAGGACGCGGGTATCGGCAATCCCCTCGCGCCTGAGCTCGAGGATCAGGCGCGCCTTGCGGGCCGCCCAATCGGTCATCCGATCGCGCGCCGCAACTTTGCCGCGGTCTCGACATGGGTCAGGTCGAGATGCAACGGCGTCACCGACACCAGCCCATGGCCGACGGCATAAAGGTCGGTGTCGGGCGCGGGGTCGCCCTCGCGCGGCCGGAAACCGAACCAGTGATAGGGCTGGTTGCGGGCGTCGATGCGCGATTCGATGATCAGATCGCTGGTGAAGCGCCGGCCCTGGCGGGTGACGCGTTCTCCGCGCACCTTGCCCGACGGCACGTCGGGGAAATTGATGTTGATCAGCACGTCGCTCGGCCAGCCCAGGGCCAAGAGCCGCTTGACTAGGCCGGGGCCGTACTTGAGGGCGGTTTCCCAGCGCACCCGCTTGGCGTTGCGGAAGGTCTGCGACAGCGCGATCGAGGGAATGCCGAGGATCGAGCCTTCCATCGCCGCCGCGACGGTGCCGGAATAGGTCACGTCCTCGCCCAAGTTGCTGCCGCGGTTGACGCCGGACAGGATCACGTCCGGCCGGTGGTCCTTCATCAGCAGATTGCAGGCCAGCATGACGCAATCGGTCGGCGTGCCGCGGATGGCGAAGCGCCGCGGTCCGACATGACGGTCGCGCAGCGGCACATGCAGCGTCAGCGAATGCGCGGCGCCGGACTGCTCGAACTCGGGCGCCACCACCCAGACGTCGCTGGTCAGGGAGGCGGCGATCTTTTCCATCACCGCCAGGCCGGGGGCAAAGATGCCGTCGTCGTTGGTGACCAGGACGCGAAGCTTTTTCGATCTAGCCATGAGGAGCGATGCGTTCCAATCCGCCCATATAGGGCCTGAGCGCCTCGGGCACGAGGATCGTGCCGTCGGCCTGCTGATAGTTCTCCAGCACCGCGATCAGCGCGCGCCCGACGGCGATGCCGGAACCGTTGAAGGTGTGCACGTAGCGCGTACCCTTCTCGCCCTTGGGGCGAAAGCGCGCGTTCATGCGCCGGGCCTGGAACTCGCCGCAGTTCGAACAGGACGAGATCTCGCGATAAGTTCCCTGCCCCGGCAGCCAGACCTCGATGTCGTAGGTCTTCTGCGCGGCGAAGCCCATGTCGCCCGAGCACAGCGCCATCACCCGATAGGACAGCTTCAGCCGCTGCAACACCGCCTCGGCGCAGGCGGTCATGCGCTCGTGCTCCTCGGCCGAGCGGGCGGGATGGGCGATCGACACCAGCTCGACCTTGTAGAACTGGTGCTGGCGCAGCATGCCGCGGGTGTCCTTGCCGGCGGCGCCTGCCTCGGAGCGAAAGCAAGGCGTCAGCGCAGTGAAGCGCAGCGGCAGCTTGTCCTCGTCGAGGATCTCGCCCGCGACCAGATTGGTCAGCGGCACCTCGGCGGTCGGGATCAGCCACAGATCGGTGGTGGTGCGGAACAGGTCCTCGCCGAACTTGGGCAGGTTGCCGGTGCCGTAGGCGGTGGCGTCGTTGACCAGAAGCGGCGGGCTGGTCTCGACATAGCCGAATTCGCGGCTATGGATGTCGAGCATGAGATTGGCCAAGGCGCGTTCCATCCGCGCCAGCGCCCCTTTCAGCACGACGAAGCGCGCGCCGGAAATCCTGGCCGCGCGCTCGAAATCCATCAGGCCCAGCGCCTCGCCCAGCTCGAAATGCTGCTTGGCCGGGAAGTTCATCCCCGGCTTCTCGCCCCATTGGCGCAGCTCGCGATTGTCCTCGGCCGACTTGCCGTCCGGCACGTCGGCCGCCGGCAGATTGGGAATGCCGGCCAGTTCGCGGTCGAGCTTGGCGGCCAGGGCGCGTTCCTCGGCATCAAGCGCCACCATGCGATCCTTGAGCGCCGACACCTCGGCCACCAGCGCGCCGGCATCGCCGCCCTTTTTCTTGGCGTCGCCGACCGCTTTCGAGGCTTCGTTGCGCCGCGCCTGCAGCTTCTGCAATTCGGTCTGGATGCCGCGCCGCTCGGCGTCGAGCGCCAACAGCGCGGCCGATTGCGGCGCCAGCCCGCGGCGCGCCAGCGCCCGGTCGAAGGCTTCGGAGTTTTCTCGAATGGCGCGGATGTCGTGCATGGCGAAGCGGGCTTATACGCCGCGCCGGCGCGCTATGTCGAGCCCGTGCCGGCGGCGGCCTGTTCGGCCGCCTCGGCCCGCTCGCGGCTTTTTTCGGCCCAGCGCGCCGACCAGATCGACAATTCGTACAGGATCAACATCGGGCCCATCAGGGTCAGCATCGAGATCGCGTCGGGCGGCGTGACCACGGCCGAGAACACGGTGATGCCGAGAATGGCGTAGCGCCGCTTTTCCTTGAGCGCCTGGGAACTGATGATCCCCACCCGCGCCAACAAGGTCAGCAGCACCGGCATCTGAAAGGCAAGGCCGAAGGCCAGGATCAAGGTCATCACCAGCGACAGGTATTCGTTGACCTTGGCTTCGAGTTGGATCGGCAAAGCGCCGTCGCCGCCCGGGGTCTCGAAGCTGAGGAAAAACCGCCAGGCCAGCGGCATGACGACGTAATAGACCAGCGCCCCGCCCATCAGGAACAGCACCGGCGTCGCCACCAGGAAGGGAAGGAAGGCCTTGCGCTCGCTGCGATAGAGGCCGGGGGCGACGAAGGCCCAGACCTGGCCGGCGACGATCGGGAAAGTGACGCAGACCGAGGCCCAGAAGGCGAGCTTGAGATGGGTGAAGAAGGCCTCGGTCAAGGCGGTAAAGATCATGCGCCGGCCGGAATCGGGTCCCAGCGCATCCGCCAGCGGCTTGGTGAGGAAGGTGTAGATCTCGCCGGCAAAGAAGTAGCAGGCGATGAATCCCAGGGCGATGGCGGCGAATCCCTTCATCAGCCGATCGCGCAGCTCGATCAGGTGATCGAGCAGCGGCATGCGGCTTTTTTCGAGTTCGGATTCCTCGTCGGTCTTGGGCTCGGCCATGGCTCAGGCCTTGGGCGGATCGGTGCCGGCGGCGGGCGGGGGAGCGATAGGCGCGGGCGAAGCCGCCGGAGTCGCGTTTTCGGCGGCGGGCGCCGCCTCGGGCGCGGGCACCGCAGCCGGCTTTGGATCGGGCTGGGGAATGCCGGTGATGTCCATGCTTGCCGCCAGCCGGTCCATCTCGGCCTTGGGGTCGAGCGCCTGTTTGATCTCCTTGGTCGGGTCGAGCGCGTTCATCTTCTCGACCTGCTTCTTCATTTCGTCGATCTCGGCCTGGCGGGCCAATTCGTCGAGATGGCCCTGGAATTCGCGCGCCAGCGCCCGCGCGCGCCCGGCCCATTTGCCGAAGCCGTGCAGCAGCTTGGGCAATTCCTTGGGGCCGATGACCACCACCGCCACCGCGCCCACGATCAGCAATTCGCCCCAGGACAAGTCCAACATGGTCGCGCCGCGCCTCGAACCGCGCGGCCCCGGTCAGCCGGTGGTGCCGTCCTTGCGCGGCGCCTGCGCGGCATTGGCGTTGGCGGCCGCGGTCGGCGCGGAAGGCTGCGCCTGGGCCTCGATCGGCTTGGCGTCAGCCGGCTTGTCGCCGTCCTCGGCCATGCCCTTCTTGAAATTCTTCACGCCCTGCGCGAGATCGCCCATCACCTTGGGCAGCTTGCCGGCGCCGAAGATGATCAGGATGACCACCAGCACGATCATCAAATGCCAAAAGCTTAGCCCGCCCATGGATGCTCTCCCTGCCAGGATAGGGGCTCTATATAGGCGTACCGGCCAAGGCGCGCAATCTCAGCCCGGGAACACGAAGGTTCCGGCCGGATCGAGGCCAAGCCGCAGCGCCGATCCGGCCATCGGCGGCGATCCGGCCAGGCGCATCACCAGCGCCGACCCGCCCGCCGCCGGAACCAAATTGGCCAGGCTATAGGCGCCCATCAGCCGCGCCGAAAGCACCCTTGCTTCGGCGCCCTTGGGGTCGATCACCACGGCCTCGGGCCGGATCAGCACCTCGGCCGCCGCACCCTCGGTCAGGCCGGCAGCCACCACCGCACCGAGCGAAGTCATGACCTTTCCGCCCACCACCTTGCCCGACACCACGTTCAATTCGCCGAAAAAGCCGGCGACGAAGCGGTCCGCCGGCCGCCGATAGAGCGCCTCGGGCGTGCCGATCTGGACCAGCCGGCCGGCGCGCATCAGGGCGATGCGGTCGGCCATGCGCATCGCCTCCTCGGGATCGTGGGTCACCAGCAGCGTCGCCGTGCCGGCCTCCTTGAGCACCGCCAGGCTGTCGTCGCGCACGCGGTCGCGCAGCGCAATGTCGAGGCCCGAGAACGGCTCGTCCAGCAGCATCGCCCGCGGTTCGCGCGCCAGCGCCCGCGCCAGCGCGACGCGCTGCTGCTCGCCGCCCGACAGCGTGTGCGGAAAGGCTTCGGCCCGACCGCCCAGCCCCACCCGCGCCAACAGCGCATCGGTCCTGGCCCGGCGTCGGTCTTCGGGCAGGTGGCCAAGGCCAAAGGCGACATTGCCGCGCGCATCGAGATGCGGAAACAGGGCGTAATCCTGGAACACCAGGCCGATGCGGCGATCTTCGGGCGGCACTTCGCGACCCGGCTCGGCCATCGTCCGGCCGTCGACCGCCACCCGCCCTGCTTGAAGCGCTTCGAGCCCGGCCGCCAGCCGCAGCACGGTCGACTTGCCGCAGCCCGACGGCCCCAACAGGCACACCACCTCGCCCGGCCGAACCGCCAGATCGAACGCGGCCACCGCCTGAACGCCGTCGTAGCGGTGGCTCAGGCCCGCCAGTTCCAGTCCCGGACCGGCGCTCACGGTTCGGGTTTCGCGGTCAGGATTTCGTGGGCCAGCAGCCGTCCGATGCAATCATGCACCCAATCGGCAGCGGCCTGCTGCTTTTCGCGCGACACCGCGTCCAGCTTGACCCGCCCCTCGTTGGCGTAGGTCCGCATCGCGTCCCAACGCCGGAACAGCACGACATCGTGCATGTCGGCGATGCGCTCCATGTAGTCGAGGTAAGGCGCCATGTCGACCGTGGCCGAAATGCGCGAGCCGAATTGCGGATTGACCAGGATGACGTCGATCCGGCGACCGCGCAGCAAGGCGACCCCGGCCGAAAGCGCGTCGCCGAAATCGTTTATGTCGGTGCCGCGCACGGCGTCGACCGTTCCGGTCTGCCAGATCACGACATCGGGGCGCTGCGGCATGATGTCGTCGAGGATGCGCTCGGCCATTTGCTTGGTGGTGACGCCGCTATAGGCCTTGACCACGACCGCGGCCCCGTCCGCCCCGCGGCGTTCGTGCAGGTACGCCAGCAGCCGCGCCGGGAAGCCGCGCTCGGTGCTGCTGACGCCGACGCCGGCCGCAAGCGCGGTTCCGAACACCACCACCCGCAGCTCGCCTCCGGCCTTGAGCCGCCTGGCGGTGGTCGGCAGGGAACTGTCCAGAAAGGCCTGCTCTTGCGGCAGGGCGCAGCCGTCCGGCGCCGCCTCGGCGGTCGCGGCGATCGTCGCTGCCATGACCCAAGCGAGCCAGGACCGCATCACGCCCTCGTCCTCCCCCCTTCGATTCGCCGATACCAGCGCAAAAACGCCGCCAAGCCAAGCATCAGGGCGATGCCGGTCAGGCTGACGGCGAATTGGCGGACGACGGAATCGCCGAACTCGACCAGAACGAAATGACCGACGAAGGACAGAAACACGCCGACGCAGAACACGTAAAGCGAATGCTGGCCCATCAGCACCAGCGGTCGCGCCCAGGCGCCGTCCAGGAAGGCGGCATCCGGCTTGACCAAGATCACGGTGAGATAGGCCAATGCCAGGAAATGCAGCAGCCGCAACAGGTCGAGATTGGTCTTGTCGATCGGATACAGCAGCCGCGCCAGCCAGGACGGCACCAGCCAGTTCAAGCCCGGGACCGACCACGTCGCCACCACCATCAGCGCGAAAACCAGGAACGCGGCCGCCGCCGGCACGAACGCCGTTCGCCGCAGGCGGCCGACGCTGGGCGTGCCGTGCCGGGTTCCGAACCACGCCCCCAGCACGAACAGGAACTGCCAGCACAGCGGATTGAAATACCAGCCCTTGTTGCCGGGATAGGCCGGCAGGTTCCACTTCAAGTGATCGGACAGCCACCACAGCACGGCCGATCCGACCAGCACCCAAGCCGCCCGCCGCCGCAACCCCCACAGGATCGCCGGCATCGCCGCCAGCAGCACGACATAGAGCGGCAGCACGTCCATGTTGACCGGCCGGAACTTGAGCAGCAGCGCCTGGGCGATCACCACATGCGGCTGGTGCATGAAGTCGACCACGTTCATTTCCTCGGCGTAGAGGCTGTTGTCGAAGCCCTCGACGACATAGGCGATCTGGGCGACGAACAGGACGAACAGCACGATATGGGCGACGTAGATCTGCCAGACGCGGTTGCCGATCTTGGCAGCGCAGGCCATGAAGCCGCTGCGCGCCAGCACCGCGCCATAGGCCAGCGCGGCCGAATAGCCCGAGACGAAGACGAAGATCTCGGTGGCGTCCGAGAAACCCCAATTGCGGCTGGACAGCCACGACGCCGCATTGTCGGGGATATGGTTGAGGAAGATGAACGCCAGCGCGAGGCCGCGGAAGAAATCGAGCCGCAAATCGCGGCCGGCGGGCGCGGGCGCGGGCGGATTCGGGTCGAACAGCCAGGCAAGCCCGCGCACGGCGCGCCTCAGCGCACGATCGGATGGGTCTCGCGCACCGCCAGCGCGATCGATTTGGCCAGCGCCCGGGCAAGGCAATCGTAGCTGGCGTCGGTCATGTGCAGCCCGTCCTCGGACAACATGCGGGCGCGGCCCATCCCGGCCACTTCCTGCCAATGCCGCATGATGTCGAACCGCCGCAGCCGCCCGACCCGTTCGGACCGCGCCACGTCGGCGATGATCTTGAGCATGTCGAGATGGTCCGGCACCTCGACGATCTTGGGCGCGTATTGCGGGTCCATCAGGACCACGTCGTGGCCCCAATCCCTCAGCCGCCGCACGCCCTCGCGGATGATGGCGCGGTAGCGTTCGATGCGATCCGACTGCAGCACGGCGTTGGCGCCGACTTGCCATACCACCAACACCGGCGATTCGGCGGCGACATCGCGCTGGAAACGCGCGATCATCTGCGGTGCCTCCTCGCCGTTGACGCCCTTGTTGACCACCCGCACCGCAAGATCGGGATAGAGCACGCGCAAATGAGTCTCGAGCCGCGCCGGATAGGTGCGATCCTCGGCGCTGGCCCCGGCCCCGGCGGTCGAGGACGAGCCGATCGCCACCAACGTCAACGGATCGCCCCGGTCGATCGTCCGGCGCACTTGCGGCAGGTCGGCGCCCAGCTCCATCATCGCCTGCGGCGTGACGCAACCCAGCCGCTTGGCCCCGGTCTGGGCGGCAGCCGAAAATCCGACGGTGAGGAGAAGCAACGCCAGGACTACCCGCATGGCGGAATGATAGCACACATGGCATATAGCGACCGTGTCCGCGCCCGCCGCCGACCCCGCCGTCGTCGCATTCTATTCGGGCCATCCGATTTCGGCCGCGATCGTGCTCGACAAGCTGCGGCGCGCGCGCGGTCATGTCGAGCGCCTGCGGCCGGAAGATCTGTTCGCCCACGACCAGGACCACTATGGCGGGCTCGAAGCCAACGACGCCTTGGCGCGGCTGGCCGGGCTTGCGCCCGGACTGAAGCTTGCCGATTTCGGCGCCGGCCTGGGCGGGCCGGCGCGTTACTTCGCCCATCGCTACGGGGTCGAGGTCACCGGGATCGAATTGACTCCGGCCCGGGTCGAAGGCGCCAACCGCCTGACCGCCCTGGTCGGGCTGTCGGATCGCGTGCGCGTGCTCGAAGGCGATGTCCGCGCGACGGCCCTGCCTTCGGGCGCGTTCGATGCGGTGATCAGCCAGGAGGCGTTGCTGCACGTGCCGGAACGGGCGCGCGCCTTGGCCGAAGCGTTCCGCGTGCTCAGGCCGGGCGGGCGCTTGGCGTTCACCGACTGGATCGCCCACCGTCCGCCGAGCCAGGCCGAGTTCGATCTGCTGCGCCAGGGCATGGCGGTGCAGCCGATCGAGACCATGGACAGTTACCGGGTGGCGTTGGAAGGCGCCGGCTTCGCGCCCGTCGCCGCCGAGGACCTGACCCGGCAATGGGCACCGATATTGGCCCAGCGCCTGAAGATGTACGAAGCGCTGCGGACCGAGGCGCTGAAGGCCGGCACGCCCGCCGGGCACGACGCCTTCTACCGCTCCTATGTGCTGCTGGTGCGGCTGGTGACGGAGGGTGCCCTGGGCGGGATACGCATCGGCGCCGCGCGAACGGCTTGAATTGCCCGGCCGGTCTGCCTACGGTTTCCCGGCAACAAGGGAGACCGCCATGCTCGCTCGCAGGACTCTGATCGGCGCCGGCCTCGGCCTTGCCGCCTTCGCGGCGCTGCCCGCCCAGGCGCAGCAGACCCTCAACGCCTATTCGATCTGGCCGGAGAACTGGGCGCGGCCGATGCTGGAAGCGTTCGAGAAGCAGTCCGGCATCAAGGTCAATTTCCTCCGCTTCTCCTCGGGCGAGGCGCTGGCGCGAGTGATCGCCGAAAAAGGCAATCCGCGCATCGACGTGCTGTTCGGCGGCCCGGTCGAGACCTTCGCCGCCGGCGTCAAGGAGGACGTGTTCCAGCCCCACAAGCCGCCGGCCTTCGGCGAGCTGGCGGCGCGCTTCAAGGACGCGGGCGGGATGTGGACGGCGATCGCCGACGATCCGCTGGTGTTCATGACCAATTCCAAGTTCCTGGCCGACAACAAGCTGCAGGCGCCGCAGTCCTGGAACGACCTGCTGCATCCGGCCTACAAGAACATGCTGCAGATGGCGGACGCCCGCACCTCGGGCACGGCCGTGACCCGCATCTTCTCGATCCTCGAGGTCAACGGCCGCGACGAGGCCAAGGCCTTCGATTTCATGAAAAGGATGCGGCCGAGCATCCAGCTCTACACCAAGAGCGGCGGCGGCGGCACGCTCCCGGTCGGGCTCGGCCAGGCCGGCGGCGGCATCTTCTTCATCGTCGACGCGCTCGACACCAAGGCCAAGGGCTACGATGTCCAGATCAGCTTCCCCAAGGAAGGCATCGGCACCGCCGCCGAGGGCATCGCCCTGATCAAGGGCGCCAAGAACCCCGAGGCCGGCAAGAAGCTGATCGACTGGGCCACCAGCCCGGCGATGCAGACGCTGTTCGCCGCCCACAAGATCAATTTCGTCCCGGCTCATCCCAAGGTCGCGACCGAGCCCAGCCTGGCGGCGGTGTTGAAGGACGCCAAGATCTTCCCGATCGACGACGCCTATGCCGGCCCCAACCGCAAGCGCGTGGTCGAGCGCTGGGTCAACGAGATCCTCCCCGGCGGTTGATCCCGGTTTGAACGCGCGGCCGCGAAACGACCCGACCGTCCTGGCGACGGTCGGGGTGTTGTGGCTGGGGGTGGGGCTGTTCGTGCTCTACCCGCTGGCCATGCTGCTGCTGCGCGCATTTCTCGCCGAAGGCCAACTCAGCCAGGGTCCGCTGTTCGCCATGCTGGGCGAGCGCATCCATCGCCAATCCCTGCTCAACAGCCTGATCCTGGCGACGCTGGTCGGCGGCATCGGCACGGCGCTGGGCTTCGTCTTCGCGCTGGCGGCGACACGCTGCGAGCTGTCGGCGCCGGCGCGCGGCGCGTTGGACGCACTGGCCTTCCTGCCGCTGATCTCGCCGCCCTTCACCACCTCGATCGCGATCATCTTTTCCTTCGGTCCGCGCGGGTTGATCACGCACGACCTTTTGGGCCTGACCGGAACCTCGGCCTATGGTCTGCCGACCACGCTCTTGTCCGAGGTGCTGACCTATTTCCCGCTGGCCTATCTGACGCTCAAGCCGGTGCTGGCGGGGATCGATCCCAATCTCGAGGACATGGCGGCGTCCTTGCGCGCCGGGGGCTGGCGGATTTTCCGCACCGTCACGCTGCCGCTTTGCATACCCGGTTTCGCCAATGCCTTCCTTTTGCTGTTCGCGGCCTCCCTGGCCGATTTCGCCACGCCGCTGATCCTGGCCGGCAGCAACTTTCCGGTACTGCCGACCCAGGCCTATCTCCAGATCACCGGCCTGTTCGATTTCAAGGGCGGGGCGGTGCTGTCCTTCGTGCTGCTGGTGCCGGCGATGGTGGTCTATCTGCTGCAGCGCTGGTGGGTGGCGCGCGGGCACTACGTCACGGTCACCGGCAAAGTCGGTCCGCGCGCCCTGTCGCGGCCGCTGCCGACCGCGGCCCGGATCCCGCTGCTTGCCGTTTGCTCCGCCCTGGCCGTGGTGATCGCCTATTTCTACGCGCTTCTGTTCTACGCCTCGGTGGTCAAGGCGTTCGGCGCCGACCATAGCTTCACCCTGGCGCATTACCGCGTCATCTTCACCGAAGGCCTCAAGGCGATCCGCGACACCCTGATCATCGCCGGCATCGGCATGCCGCTGGGCGGGCTGTTCGGCGTGGTGGTCGGCTATCTGGTGACACGCAAGCGATTTCCCGGCCGCCATGCGTTGGAAATGACCGTGATGCTGAACTACGCCTTGCCCGGCACCATCGTCGGCATCGGCTATCTGATCGCCTTCAACGACCCGCCGATCGTCCTGACCGGCACCGCCGCGATCATCGTCGCCTGCTACGTCTTCCGCTATGCCCCGACCGGAGTCCGCGCCACCATCGCCCAATTGCAGCAGATCGATCCCAGCCTGGAGGAAGCGTCGACCGGCATGGGCGCGGGCAGCTTCGAGACCTTCCGCCGCGTCACGCTGCCGCTGGTGCTGCCGGCGTTTTTCGCAGGCCTCGGCGTCATGTTCGTGCGCTCGCTGACCGCGATCAGCGCCACCATCTTCCTGATCTCGATCGGCTGGACGCTGATCACGGTGCGCATTCTCGAGAACATGACCGAGCTGGCGCTGGGACCGGCGGCGGCGTTCTCGGTGCTGGTGGTGGCGATGGTGTTCGCGGTCACCGGCCTGATCGCGCTGCTGCTCAGGCGCCTGCGGGCGCCCGGCACCATGGCCTTGGCCGGGTCGATGGGAGGGTGAGATGACGACCCAACCCGCGCCCGCCGGCATCCGCGTCGAGGCGGTCAGCAAGCAGTTCGCCCACCGCGTCAAGGGCCAGGTCTACGCCGTCGACCGGGTCGACCTGGACGTCGCGCCGGGAGAGCTGCTGACGCTGCTTGGCCCTTCGGGCTGCGGCAAGACCACGACGCTCCGCATGATCGCGGGCTTCGAGCAGCCGGATTCGGGTCGCATCCTGATCGGCGAACGCGATGTCACCAGGGCGCTTGCCAGCCAGCGCGACATCGGCATGGTGTTCCAAAGCTACGCCTTGTTTCCGCACCTGTCGGTGTTCGAGAACGTGGCTTATGGACTTCGGGTGCAGCGTCGGCCCGAGACCGCGATCGTCGATGCCGTGCGCGAGGTGTTGGCGTTGGTCGGACTCGGCGGCTACGAGCGGCAGATGCCGCACCAATTGTCGGGCGGCGAGCAGCAGCGCGTCGCCCTGGCCCGCGCCATCGTCTTCCGGCCGCGCGTGCTGCTGTTCGACGAGCCGCTTAGCAATCTCGACGCCAAGCTGCGGGTGCAGATGCGCGGCGAAATCCAGCGGCTGCAAAAGCGCCTCGGCATCACCGCGATCTACGTCACCCACGACCAGGAGGAGGCGATGGCGATCTCGGATCGCATCGCGGTGATGAACAAGGGCAAGCTGGTTCAGCTCGGTACGGCCGATGCGCTCTATCGCCGGCCGGAAGACGAGTTCGTCGCCCAGTTCATCGGCCGGGTCAATCTGGTGCCGGTGCGGGTGCTGGCGGCGAGCGGCGAAGAGGTCGAAATCGAGCTTTGGGGTCGGCGCCTGCGCATAGCCGGCGCCAGCGGCGCGATCGTGCCGGGGCCGGCGCGGCTTGTCCTGCGGCCGGAAATGGCGCGCCTCGGCCCTGACGGTCCGTTCGCGGCCAAGATCGTCGAGCGCACCTATCTGGGAGAGAAATCGGAATATCGGATCGAGATCGGCGATCTCGTGCTTCAGGTCGCGGGCTATGACGGCGACGGCCCCGGCCATGCCCCCGGCAGCACGGTGCGCCTTGCGCTGCCCGAGCGCGGGCTGCATTTCCTGCCATGAGGACGGCGCTTGCCGCATTGCTCCTGGCGACGGTCGCGGTGGCGACCGCGGCCGGCGAGCGCGTCCACGGCGCCAGCGACCGTTTCGCCGATAGCGAGGTGCGACTGGTCTGGGGCGTGCTGCGCGGTCCGGACGAGACCGCGACGCGGTTGGTGATTCGTGTCCACGATCCGCTGAGGCGATACCGGCACGTGGCGCTGGACGGGATCGACCCCTTCACCCAGGCGCGGACCCGGCTGGTGCCGCCGCAGGCGTTGAACCGCATCGCCGATCTCGACACCCCGCGCGCCGGCGTCGCCGATTGGCCCAGCCGCGAGGTGCGGCTTTATCGCGACGACGCCGAATTGCGGGCCGATACGCCCGCGCTGGCGGTCTATTGGCTGGGTGTGCCCGACACCACGCCCGAATACGCCGACCGCGCCGGACTCGAAGCGCGGCTCGGCCGCTAGCTTCTGGAGTCGGGTTCGTCCAACGGCAAAGGCGGTTCGATGGCGTCGTCCTCGGCCGGCGGCTCGGGCAGTTTTTCCTCGGCCAGCGGCGCGCCCCAGCTCGCGGCATTGGGCAATTGCAGCAGGCCGCTGCCCTTGAGCTCGGCCAGGCCGGGCAGGTCCTTGAGGTCGGCCAGGCCGAAATGGGTCAGAAACACATCGGTGGTGGCGTAAAGCACCGGCCGTCCCGGCGTGTCGCGCCGGCCGGCGATGGTCACCCAGCCGGTCTCCAGCAGCACGTCCAGGGTGCCCCTCGAGGTGACGACGCCGCGCAAGGACTCGACATCGGCCCGCGTCACCGGCTGGTGATAGGCGATCACCGCCAAGGTCTCGACCGCGGCCCGCGACAGGCGACGCTCGGCGACGCGATGGCGCTCCAACAGCCAAGCCAAATCGGGCGCGGTGCGGAACTGCCAGCGCCCGGCGACCCGCACCAGGTTGACCCCGCGCCCGGCATAGCTGTCGGCCAGTTGCGCGATCAGACCGTCGATATCGGCATCCTTGGGCAGGCTGGCGGCCAGGGTCTCGCGGTCGAGCGGCTCGGCGGCGGCGAACAGTAGCGCCTCCACGATGCGCAACTGCGCGGCGGGGTCGCTGGGCGGCGTGCGGGCGTCGGTCATGGCTTCATTCCGTCGCGGATTCGGGCGGCTTGCGCTTGAGGTAGATCGGGCCGAAGGGCTGCGGCTGCTGGATGGCGATGCGGCCGGTGCGGACCAGCTCCAGGCTGGCGACCAAGGTCGTCGCCAGCGCGTTGCGATAGAGCGGCGCCGAGGCCAAGTCGGTCGGCAGGAAGGTCTCGAGCGTGGTCCAGTCGGGCAGCGCATCGGCGCCCAGCAGATCGGACAGCCGGTGCAGGGCATCCTCGACGCTGAAGCGCGCGATCGGCTCCATATGGATCGGCGCATGGGCGTCGAGACGCTCGCGGTAGCCGGCGTAGGATTTGAGCAGATCGTAATAGCCGAGCTGGAAGATCGAGCGCGTGATGACGCGCACGCCCTCGGGCATGCCGCGGACGAACACGCCGCGGCCGAGGCGCGGCAGCGCCATCAGCCGCCGGCCGGCATCGCGCATCGCCTCCAGCAGCCGCAGCCGCAGATTGAGCCGCTCGGCCAGTTCGGCCGCGGACGGCTCCTCGCTCGGGGTTTCCTCGGGCGGCAGCAGCAGGCGCGACTTCAGGTAGGCCAGCCATGCCGCCATCACCAGATAATCGGCGGCGATGTCGAGACTGACGCGCTTGGCGGCGGCGACATAGGCCAGATATTGGTCGGCCAGCTGCACCATTGAGATGCGCGCCAGGTCGACTTTCTGCTCGCGCGCCAAAGTCAACAGCAGGTCGAGCGGCCCCTCGAAGGCCTCGAGGCTGACCACCAGCGCGCCATCGCCCGCGCCGCCGCGCGGCGGGTCGGGCTGGAATTCGAGCTCGCCGCTCATCGCCCTAGCCGTGCCCCGCCAGGGCGAGAATGCCCCGGCCGAGCCAGTCGACCGGCGGCCAGATCAGCCAGCCGAGCGGGTCGATCGCGATGCCGGCCTGGCCCGCCGCCACCGGCAGCAGGAACAGGACGATCAGCAACAGCGGCATGCCGTAGCGCTCGAACCGCGCCAGCGGAAAGGCCAGCACGTCCGGCAGCAGGCCGACCGCCACGCGCCCGCCGTCGAGCGGCGGCAGCGGCAGCATGTTGAACACCGCCAGCACCAGATTGACGCTGAGCGCGTTGACCAGGTTGGCGGCAAACCAGCCTTGCCCGTCCGCGACCAGATGAAAGCCCAGCGCGGCCGCGATCGCCAGCGCTAGATTGGTCGCGGGTCCGGCCAAGGCCACCCACATCATGTCGCGCCGCGGCGACGCCAGGCGCGAGTAGTCGACCGGCACCGGCTTGGCGTAGCCGAAGGCCGGCGCGCCGGCGAAGATCAGCAGTCCCGGCAGCAGCACGGTGCCGAACGGGTCGATGTGACGCAGCGGATTGAGGCTGACCCGGCCCAGGCGCTTGGCGGTGTCGTCGCCCAGAAGCGCGGCGACGTGGCCGTGCGCCGCCTCGTGCAAGGTTATCGCCAGCACCGCCGGCAAGGCCCAGGTCGAAATCTGGTAGAGGACATAGCCCAGCGGCCCGCTGGAGGGGTCGAGCCAACCCATCACGCCGCCGCCGCGATCAGCGCATCGTGCTCG
>Ga0194120_10001329_pt1 | contig 45465 bp, 42 predicted proteins | sample TA2MahCa65mmetaG_FD_148642 | JGI IMG/M metagenome (GOLD analysis project Ga0194120, IMG submission 148642) | Freshwater microbial communities from Lake Tanganyika, Tanzania - TA2015019 Mahale Deep Cast 65m | ecosystem: Environmental > Aquatic > Freshwater > Lake | place: Tanzania: Lake... | reverse complement strand
CCCAGCGCGAGGCCGGCCCCCAGTGCCGCCAGCGCGATCCCCGCGCTCGCGGCGAGCCGCTCCGGCGAGGTGGCCGAGCGCCCGGGGAACACCCACGGCCGAGACCACCAGTACGCCTCGACGAACAGCGCCAGCGCGAGGCCGAGACCGAGCAGGCACGCGAAACTGCGCAGGCGCGGCACCAGCGCCGCGCCCAGCAGCACGGGCGCCAGCACCAGCGTGCAGACGAATACCGCGCCGGCAGCGCACAGCGGCGCATCGAGCGCGCCGTCCCAGCGGAAACCGCGCGCGGCCAGCGCCGCGTCGGCCAATCCCCAGGCCAGGCCGGAGACGAGCAGGGCCTGCGCGGCGGTCGCGGCAGAGGCGGCGGGCTTCGGGGACGGCGAATTCATCGACCTGTACAGAGCTTAGTCATCCCAGCCGGTACTCGACCACGTGCGCATCGTACTTCGCGTCGCGCGCCGCCTTGGGCAGCGTGTAGCCGACGCCGCGCGCGCTGCCGGCGGAAAGGATTTCGTCGCGCACCAGCACGCCTTCCCCGTCGAGTTGGTACGTGCGCAACAGACGACTGCCCGAAACCGCTGTACCGTCGCGCCATGCGAGTTGCGACGTGAGCTCGACGCCGTCGGGCAGCAAGCGCAGCTCGGGCGCGAGCGCGAACGCACTCGACACGCGCGGATGCGCAACCGACAGCACGCCGCGGCGCAGCAGATCGGGCGCGGCGCCCAGCGCGCGCAGCGGTCGCCGCGCGCGCAGCTCGACGCGCGCGAGCCACAACGAGAAGCGCAGCTCCTGCCCGCCGCTGTTCCAGCCGCGGCGCGGCGCGATCCCGCCGGCCAGCCCGTGCCACTCGCCTTCCTGCGACCCGCCGAGCCGACAGCGTTCGAGCAGATCACGACCGTCGGACTTGCTCACCACCTGCAGCAAGCCGGCTCCGTGCGGACTGCCGTGATTCACGTTGAAGCCGGGCCGCGCGCCGCGCACCCAGGCCACCACGCGCGCATCCTCGAGGCGTACCAATTGCGCGCGCGGGTACCAGGAAACCTCCAGGTCGATCGAGCTGCGCTCGCGTGCGCCGGGTGTCGGGCTGCCGGCGGGAAAGCGATCCAGCGCACAGGCCAGCGGTCGCAGCGCGCGCGCGATCCAAGCCGCGTGCGCGGCCCAGAACAACGGGCACTGGTAGCTCCGCAAGCGCCCCGGCCCCGGCTGGTGACTGCTCGGTCGGCCGTCGCTCGACAGGTGCGCGACCCAGGCGCGCCAGGCGCGCGCCGCCGCCGCGCCGTAGCGCGGACGTCCGAACAGCTCCCAACCGCGCGCCAGCGCGTGGGCATCGAACACGTGGCTGGCCACCTCGTAGGTCGCGCCCCAGTACCAGGGCTTGGCCTCGACCAGCCCGCACTTGCGCCCGTCGGGCCCCTGCAGCGCGCAGAGGAACTCGAGCCCGCGCTGGATCGGCCCGCCGAACAGCGCCGAGGTCGGCGCGCGCCCGAGCCGCTCGAGCGCGTGGATCAGGAAGCCCGACAAGCGCGACTGGTAGAAGGCCGAAACATCGCTCGCACCGATGTGGCCGGCGCCCCATTCCAGCGGGTGATACGGGTACGAGCCATCTTCGTGCTGCACGCCCTCGAGCACGCCCACCGCCTCGAGCGCCGCGCGCTCCAGGTCCGGATCGCGCGCGAGCTCGAAGGCGGCGGCCAGCCCCGTCAGCCCCCACGCGCGCTGCGCCGGGATGCCCTTGTCGAGCACCGCGTAGCGCAGGTACGTGCGCGCATGCAGCAAGGCCGCCTCGCGGAACGCGCGCAGATCCTCCTGCGGCAGCGCAGCGGCGAGGTTCAGCACCAGGTGCGCGAGCGCATCGCTGCAGGCACCGCCGTCGATCACCGAATTCGAGCAGTTGAACGGATCGTGGCGGCCGGGACGGAACGTGTGGCACGGGCTGCTGCCCTCGCGCTCCAGGCGCGCGACGAGCCGGCGTCCCTGCTGCAGCGCGAGCTCGACGCAACGCTCGCGCTCGGTCAGGTCGCGCGCGTGGCGCGCGAGCTCGCAGGCGAGCAGCGCGACGTAGGCGCTCTTGCCGGTGTGCTCGATGCGGTGCTCGGGGCAGATCACGCGCCCCTGTCCGTCGCGCAGCGAGGCCAGCCAGCCCAGGGTCCGGCGCAGCGGCTCGAGCACCTGCTGCAGCGCCTGCGTCGACGGCTCCGGCAGTGCGAGCGGACTCATGCGTCCCCCGTGCGACGCGCTCGCCTCACAGCCGCACGTAGCTCCAATACTTGCTCCACAGCGGCGCGATCGGTTCGGCGCCCTGCCCGCGCACGCGCCGGCCCAGCATCTCGACCGACCAGTCCAGCGCGGCCAGGCCGGTGCAGGCCTTGACCCACAGGCCGCCCAGGCGCCCGTGGTGCTTGCGGTAGTAGTGCAGGCGGTTCTTGTGCCACTCGGGCAGGAAATTGCCGAACTGGCGCGTGGAGGCGCCGATGTGGTGCAGCACGGTCGCCTCGGCGAGGTAGTGCGTGCGCCAACCGGCGGCGTGCAGGCGCTTGGACAGGTCGACGTCGTTGTAGAACAACCACAGCTGCTCGTCGAACAGCCCGACCTCCGCCAGGGCCGACGCGCGCACGATCAGCGCGGCCGCCGGCGGCTGCGGGACGTCGCGACTGGACTGCTGGTCCCAATCGCGCATGAAGTAGCGCCGCAGCTCGAAGTTCTGCGGGAACCAGCGCTCCACCGGACCGCCGAAGCACAGCGGCGTCCAGCAGTTGGGAAAATCCATGCAGGTGCGCTGCGTCGAGCCGTCGGGCGAGACCAGCCGCGGCGCGATCGCCGCATGTCCTGGGTGCGCGTCCAGGTAGGCCAGCATGCGCGAGACGGCCTCGGGCTCGACCTCCGTGTCGGCGTTGAGCAGGAACACGTAGGCGCCGCGCGCGCGGCGCAGCCCCTGGTTGCAGCCGATCGCGAAGCCCTCGTTGCGCGCATTGCGCTGCAGCAGCACGCGCGGAAAATCCCGCTCGACCATGTCGGCCGAACCGTCGACGCTGGCGTTGTCGATCACGATCGTCTCGTGCTCCGGCAAGCGCGCGCGCTCGAGCGAGGCCAGGCAGGCGCGCAACAGCTCGCGCGTGTTCCACGACGGGATCACGATCGAGAGCTTCACGCGGCCATCTCCCGACACAACCGCGCCATCAGCGCATCGACCTCGTGCTTCGATGCGACCTCGCGCCGCAGCGCGAGCCCCAGCTCCGCGCGTTCGGCCGCGGGGAGGTCGAGCAGCCGGCCGACCGCGCGCGCGAGGCTCGCCGCATCTCCCTTGTCGAAGCGCAGCCATTCCGCGCGCGCGCCGAGCGGCGCGAGCAGCGGCGGGATCGACTCGTTGCAGGAAAGCGCCGCACGCCCGCACGCGAAGGCTTCCAGCACGACCTTGTCGACCGAACCCGTGTGCGAGGCATTGACGACCAGCGTCGCGCGCGCGTAGCTGTCGGGCACGCGCGGATAGGGCACTTCGCCGGGACGCTCGACGTGCGGCGCGAGCCCCAACTCGTCGATGCGCCGCGCCACGCGCTCGCCGTACTCGGCATCGCCGCTGGCCAGACCGCCGCCGACCAGATCGAGCGCGACGTCGCGGCCTTCGGCGCGCAGCCGCGCGAGCGCCTCGACGATCACGAGCGGGTCCTTCGCCGGCGTGATGCGGCCGACCGACAGCAGGCGCGGCGGGCCCGCCGGCACGCTGGCCGGCTGGAAGTGCCGCAGATCGATGCCGTGGCCGGTCACGACCTTGTTCGGAGTGTCGACGCGCAGCGACTCCGGGCTGGCCGTGAAGACCTTCGCGACCCGCGCGCAGGCCTTCACCAGTCGCGCGTCGACGCCCTTGTGCGTGTACCACAGGAACGCGCGCGCGCCGGCGCGCCGCGCCGGCCCGTCGGCCACCAGCGCGTAGCGCGGCACCATGTGCGACAGCACCGTGTCGAAGCCGTCGCGTCCGAGCGCCTCCGCGAGCACGCGGCGGTAGCGCAGGTAGCGTCGCACGACGCCGCGACGCCCGATCTCGCGCACGTCCACGCCGGCCGGCAGCCCGCGCGCGTCGCCGACCTCCAGCGCGACCACGCGCACGCGTTCGCAATGCCGCGCCAGCCCCTCGATCCAACGCGGCACGAATCCCAGGACCGCGTCCTGCGCGTCGAGGACCTGCGTCAGGAACAGGAGCTTCACGCGCGCGCCGCCCCCCGGCGCGCCGCTCCCGCTTCGGCCAGGCGGGCCAGGCCGCGCGCGTAGCCGTCGAGCATCGCCTTGGCCTCGAAGCGCTGCACGCGTCGCGCGGCCTCGGCGCCCAGCACGCGACGGCGCGTCTCGTCGGCCAGCACGTCGCCGAGCGCGTCGGCCAGCGACTCCGCGTCGAAGCCGGCCAGCCGGCCGGCGCGCCCGTCCTCGAGCAACTCGGGCATCACTCCGACCGGCGTGCTGACCACGGGCACGCCGCAGGCCATCGCCTCGACCGTCACGCGCGGTCCGCCCTCGCAGGTCGACGCGCACACGCCGACGCGGCTCTGCCGATACACCTCGGCCAGATCGGCGGGCGTGTCGACCCATTCGACGAAGCGCGCCTGTTCACCCAGACCGCGGCGCGCCGCGCGTTCCTTGGTGGCCCCGAGCAGCGGCCCCTTGCCGACGAACAGCGCGCGATGCGGCAGGCCGCGCGCCTTGAGCAGAGCGAGCGCGTCGACGATGCGGTCGAGACCCTTGTTCTCGACCATGCGCCCGACGTACACGACATCCTGGCGCAGCGGCGTCGCGCGCCCCGCGGCGCGGAACGTCGACAGGTCGATGTACAGCGACGGCAGCACGGCGATCTGCTCGCGCGGCACGCCCCAGCGCTCCAAGAGCGGCGGCATCTCGCGCTCGTTCACGACGCGGATCGCGACGGCGCGCGGACGCGCCCAGTGCCGGATGTACAGGCGCGCGAGGAGCTTGTCGAAGCGCTCCTTCCAGTCCTGCGCGCGCGGATGGCCGGGCACGTGGTGGATCTCGCTGACGAACGGCACGCCGGTCGCCGCGCTGATCCGGCCGGCGGCCAGCCCGTTGTAGAACCAGCCGTAGTCGTGGCTGACGATCAGGTCGTGGTGCTGCTCGGCCAGCAGTTCACGGCCGCGCCGGGTCAACCAGCGCAGCATGCCCGCGCGACCGCAGGGCGCCGGGTGGAAGTGCACGCGCTCGTGGATCAGCAGCACCTTGGCGGGCCCGTCCGGCCGCGGCACGAGCACGTCGATGCGCTCGAAGTGGCGCGAGAACTCCGCTTGCATCGAGTGGAACGGGCCCTTCTGCCCGAGCACGACCTGCCGGTCGCCGGAGAGCATCAAGAGCCGCATGTGGCCGCCTCCCGCACGTCCTGGTACAGGCCTTCCAAGCGCGCGGCCAGCGCCGCCGCCGAGTGCCGCTCGCGCACGCGCAGGCGCCCGCGCAGCCCGCAGGCGTGGCGGAACGCGTCGTCGGCCAGCAGCTTGTCGAGCCCGAAGGCGAGATCGTCGACGGTGCGGCCGAGGAAACCGGTGCGTTCGTGAGCGACGATCTCGCCGACACCGCCGACGTCCATCGCGACGGCGGGCAGGCCGGCGGCATGCGCTTCGATCAGGCAGACCGGCGCGCCTTCGCTGCGCGAGCACAAGAGCAGCGCATCGAGCTCGCGCAGGACCTCCGGCATGTCCTCGCGCGCGCCGAGCACGTGGACGCGCCGCGCGAGCTCCGGAGCCAGCGCGCGCACCGCGCGCACGAGCGGCGCGTACAGCTCGCCGTCGCCGACGTAGACCAGCTCCAGACGCGCATGTCGCGCCGCGAGGAGCTTCAGCGCCTCCAGCGCGAGCAGCGGTTGCTTGACCTCGGCCAGCCGGCCGACGATCCCCACCAGCACCCGCTCCGGATCGGCGCCCAGCAGCGCGCGCAGCGCGCCGCGCCGCTCCGAGGCCCATTCGGCGCTGCCCGGGGGCGGTCGCCGCAACTCCAGGAACGGATCGAGCTCGATGCCCGGGGGCACGACCACCAACTTGGCGGCCTCGACGACGCGCAGGCGCAACAGATCCTCGGCCGTCGCATGCGAAACCGCGACGATGCGCTCGCTGCGCGCGGCCAGCCGGCGCTCCTCCGCGACCAGGCGCCGCGACAGGAGCGGCGGGAAATATCCCTCGAGCACGTGCCCATGGAACGTGTGCACGCAGCGCGCGCCGGGCAGGCTGGCCGCCGCGCGACGACCCAGGGCGCCGGCCTTCGACGCGTGCGTGTGCACGATGTCGGGGCGGAAGGCCGCGAGTTTCGAGCGCAGGGCCGAGAGCGCCCACAGGTCCTTGGCCGGGTTCAGCCCGCGCGCGAGCCCGCTGACGCGCTCGACCTCGATCCCGCGCGCGGCGAGCGCGCCGGCCAGATCGCCCTCGCCGGGCTCTGGCGCGCCGGCGAACACGCGCAGCGTGTGCCCGGCCCGCGCCAGCAGCGGATCGCTCGCCAGGACCTGGCGCGCGGGACCGCCGAGATTCAGGCGGGTCAGGACTCGGGCGATGCGCATGGGGCGGGGACCGCGAGCCGGCCAGTGTAGGCGCCGGCTCAGAAGCGGAACAACAGCAGGTGGTAGAGGAACAGCAGCGTATAGCCGCCGCTGGCCACCCACAGGCCGAAGCGCGCCAGTCCGAAGTTCTTGTGCTGCACGAGCACGAGCAGCGCGAGCCCGATCAGCAGCGACTTCCACAGCACGAAGCCCAGCCGGCCCGTGCCGAGCAGGGCGGCGGCAACCGGATTGACCTCGGTGCCGCCCGACTGCAGGTGCACGAGCGTGAAGAAGCAGTCGCCGCTGTTCATCAGCGCGGTCCACAGCGCGAGCAGCCACAGCCGCTGGCTGTACAGGTCCACGAAGCTGCCCTCGAGCTCGTGCGGCCGGCGCGCGTGCATGCGCTTGCCGCCGAAGAACGTGAAGCGCGAGAAGCGCGGCGTGCGCCGCCGGCGCCGATCGCTGCCGCGCGGGCCCCAGGGCGGCTTGCCCGTGCTGGTCGGGGCAGGCACGAGCGGCTGCGATGCTTGCGGTTCCTGCATGGGGGCCGGGCGGGGCCGCGCGACTCCACCACGCAGCGTGCTATCGGCCCGCGGCGGGCATGCTCTCAAGCACGGCCTGCCCGGACTCGGCCGCGGGAGGGTCCCAACTGAGCGCGCGCTCGGCCCCATCCCAGACGCGCCCGCTGACCCAGGGGCGGCGCAACCCGGCCGGGTCGGGCGTTCCGGGCCGCGTGCGCGCGAGTTCCACCCGCGCGGAGCGCGCGCCCTGCTCGAGGTGGTGCTCGCGCAGCGCGGGCAGGAAGACCTTTCCGGCCTGGATCCGGCCGCTGAAATCGATCCAGGCGCGCTGGCGACTCGCGGCGCTCCCGGCGGGACCGCTGCCGGAGGCCGTGTAGGCGAGCCGCAGCGGCTCGGCCGAGGCCGCGTCGACGAAGAGCTCCAGTTCGGTCACCGTCTCGTCGGCCTGCAGCGACAACGGCGTGTCCAAGAGCAGCGCGATGCGCAGCGCGCGTCGCTCCCCCAGCACGACCGGCTCGAGCTCGCGCACCCGCGCGCCGAGTTCGGGCAGCGCGAACGGCAGTGCGCCGAGCAGGAACTCGCGCTGCAGCGTGTCGCGCGCGCGCGCGGCCGTCGCCGCGGCGCGGTCTGGCAGGCCCGCGTGCTCGGCCCAGGCCGCCTCGGCATGCCGCACCTGGCGATACAGATCGCGCACGACGCGCGCGCTGGGTTCGTCGTAGCGCGCGTATTCCGACAGCAGCCAGCCCTGTCCGAGCGGATCGAAGACGGCGCGCCGCGGCACGCGGCTGTGAACGCTCCACTGCCCGCTGCCGGGCTGCTTCTCGACGCGCAGCGTCTCGAGCTGGTCCCACGCCGCGCCGCCCTGCGCGCGCCACGCGTCTCGGCCGCCGTAGGCATCGGCCATCCGCTCCAGCAGCGCAGCGCCCTCGGCGCCCAGGCGTGCGTCGAGCGCCTGCGCCGCCGGCTGCTGCGGCGTCGACGGCAGCGGCGCTTGCAACGCGCACACGGCGAGCAACAGGACGAAGAGCATCGGTCAACCTTGCTCCAGCAGGCGCGCGTACAGCGCCAGCGTTTCTTCGTGCATGCGCGCGAGGCCGAAGCGCTCCGCGACGCGCGCGCGGCCGGCCCGTCCGAGTCGGGCGCGCAGATCGGGATCGCGCCCGAGTTCCAGCATGCCCTGCGCGAGCGGTTCGTCCGTGCCGGGCGGCACGAGTCGGCCGGTCAGGCCGTCGACGACGACCTCGGGAATCGCCGACACCTGGGTCGAGAGCACCGGCAGGCCGGCCGCCATCGCCTCGAGGAAGACCAGGCCCAGCCCCTCCCACAGCGAAGCCATCACGAACACGTCGGACGCGCCCAGCAGGGCCGCCACGTCGCGCCGGATGCCCGCGAACACGCAGGCCTGGCCCAGACCCAGCTCGCGCGCCAACGCTTCCATGCGGACGCGCCCGTCGCCGAACGGGTCGTCGCCGACCAGCAGCAGCCGCAGGCGCGCCGCGCTCGGTTCGCCGGCGGCCCGCGCGCGCGCGAAGGCTCGCAGCAGCACGTCGTGCGCCTTCTGCGGCGCGAAGCGCGCCACGCAGGTGAAGACGATGTCGGCGGCGCCCCAGCCGAACTCCGCGCGCAGCTCGTCGCGCCGCGCACGACCCGCCTCGGCCGCGCGTTCGAAGGCGGCGTGGTCGATGCCGTAGTACACGCGAGCCTGGCGCGCACGCGGCACCCGCCCATGTTCTTCCATGAAACGGCCGACGTGGTCGGACAGGACGATCGTCAGGCGCGGCAACGCGCCGATCAGCCCGTGCACGCGCGAGACGAGCGGGCGGCGCAGCACCTGCTCGTCATTGTGCTTGCCCGAGACCAGACCGCGCCGCCGCCCGGCCAGGCAGGCCAGCGGCGCGCTGACCATGTCGGCCTTGAGCAGATGGCTGTGCACGATCTGCGCCCAGCGCAAATGCGGCCACAGCCGCGCGGGCAGCGCCGGGCCGCTCGACACGCAGCCGACCCAGCCGGCGCCGGCCGCCTGGAAATCGGGCACGAGCGTGCCGTGTCCCTTCAGGTAGGCGACGCGCACCTCGTGCCCGCGCGCGACCTGCCCGCGGACCTGCGACAGGATGTGCATCTCGGCGCCGCCGACGTCGAGCGTCGTGATCACGTGCAGGATCTTCATGCCAGCTCGCGATACACGTCGATCAGCCCGCGCACCATGTGGTCGATCGTGTAGCCGTCCTGCACGCGCGCCGCGGCCGACTGGCCCAGCGCTCGGCGCTCGCGCGGCGACAAGGCCAACATCCGGCGCGTCGCGCTGGCCAGGTCCGCGACGTCCTCCACGCGCGCGAGGAAGCCCTGGGAACCTTCCACGATCAGGTCCCGCGCGCCGTCGACGGAGGCCGCGACGACCGGCAGGCCGGCCGCGAAGGCCTCCAGCACGATGTACGGCATGCCCTCCCAGCGCGAGGGCAGCAGCAGGAAGTCCGAGCTCGCTAGCAGGCGCGGGACGTCGTCGCGCCAGCCCAGGAAATGCGCGCGCGACGCGACGCCGCGCTCGGCCGCCAGCGCCTCCAGCTTGGCGCGATCCTCGCCGTGGCCGACGATCAACAGGTGCAGCTCGCCCAGCCCCTCGAGCGCCAGCAGTTCCAGCGCGAGGTCCTGGCCCTTGGCCGCGTTGAGCAGCCCGACCACGGCGGCCACCGGTTTGCCCTCCGGGACGCCCAGCACGCCGCGCGGCAGCGGCTCGGCCTTCCTCCAGGGCTGCGGATCGATGCCGTTGGCGACCACGCGCAGGCGCTCGGGACGCGTGACGCGCGAGCGCTCGATCGTCGCGCGCTCCGACGCGGAGACGGCGATCATGCGATCCGTGCGCGCGCCGAGCACGCCCTCCACGCCGTGGAACAGCCGCCGCTTGAGCGGCGAGAACATCTGCCCGAACAGGAATGCGAAGGTGTGCGGCGTGTGCACGCGCCGGCCCTGGCGCGTCGCGATCGACGCGATGCGCCCGAGCGCGCCGCCCTTGGAACTGTGCGTGTGCACGATCTGCGGGCGCAACGAGCGCAGCGTCGCGGCGATCACGCGCGCATGCGCGAGGTCGCGACGCGGCGCGATCTCGCGCCGCATCGGGACCTCGTACATGTGCACCCCCTCGCGCGACAGCGCCTGCATGTCATCGCGAAAGGCCGCCATGCGCTCGCACGAGGCGATCACGTGCACGTCCAGCCCGGCGCGCGCCTGCCCGCGCGCGACGTCCACCAGGTGGCGCCGCGTGCCGCCGATCGTCGACTCCATCACGTGTACGACGCGCATGCTGCGGGCAGCAGTCTGCAACGGCGCGGGTGCGATCTCCAGTACGGAGCTAATGCGCTCCCGTGCCCTTGGCCACGGCGAAGACCGTCAGGAAAATGATCAGCACGTCCAGCAGCAGCGAGCGGTTCTCGACGTAGTAGATGTCGTAATCGAGGTTTTCGTGGATGGCGGCCGAACGGTGGTAGGAGATCTGCCACAGGCCGGTGATGCCGGGCTTGGCGCGCAGGCGCTCGCGCTCCAGCGGCCCGTAATTGTCGACGATGAACTTCATCTCCGGGCGTGGGCCGACGATGCTCATCTCGCCCCGCAGCACGTTGAAGAACTGCGGCAGCTCGTCCAGCGAGTAGCGCCGCAGGAAGCGCCCGCTGTTGGTCACGCGCGGATCGTGGTGGTCCTTGGGCTTGAGCGCGTCCCCCGACAAGTGCGTGTACATCGTGCGGAACTTCAGCATCGGGAAGGAGCGGCCGTCCTTGCCGATGCGGTTCTGCACGAAGAAAACCGGCCCCGGCGACTCGCGCCGGATCAGGATCGCGGCGATCAGGAACAACGGGGCCGTGCACAGCAGCACGAAGCTCGCCCCGACGATGTCGAGCACGCGCTTGCCGAACAGGCCGATCAGGCCGGGATCGCGTTCCGCGCTCGTGATCAGCGGAATCGAGTCGAGGTTCTCGATGCGCACGCGCTGTCCCATCAGGTGGTAGAAGCGCGGCACCACGCGGTAGGTGACGCCCAGGCGCTCGAGCCGCTCGATGATGCCGAGCACGTGCCCCTCGTCCGCCTCGGGCAGCGCGACGAAGACCTCGGAGACCTTGTGCGCGCGAACCAGATCGTCGAGATCGTCGAGCGAACCGAGCACATCGGCGCGATCCACGCGCTTGCCGACGTCGCCGGGGGATTCGGAGACGAAGCCGATCAGCCGCAGTCCCAGGGTGGGGACGATCACGAACTTGCGCTCCAGCCAGCGGCCGGTCGTGCCGGTGCCGATGATCAGCACGTTGCGGTTGCCGATGCCGTGCCGGTGCAGCCACTGGATCAGCTTGAACGTGCAGAAGCGGCTGACCGTCGTGAGGAACCAGATCAGCACGAAGGTGATCAGGACCGTCAGGCGCGAGACCTGCTCGACGCTGAACTCGACGTCCACCAGCCGGTGCAGTCGGACCAGCCACGCGAAGACCCCGTCCGCGGGCTGCTGCTTGGTCACGCGCAGGAACGCGATCAACGTGAACAGCACCAGGAAGGAGACCACCGTGCTCTTCGCGATGGCCTTGAACTCCTCGACGTTCAGCAGGCTCTTGACCGGGCTGTACATCCCGAACGCGTGGAAGGTGACCAGGCACACGGCCGAGGTCAGGTACCACAGCTTCTCGTAGCTGGTCACCGGCGGGATCGCGCCCGGCACGTCGATGAGCGCGCCGGCCCACCAGCCGAGCCAGCACGCGCCGAGCAGCACGCATAGATCCAAGAGGACCTGCGCGGTCAGGGTCAGCGGCTCGAAGTGCCGCCGCACGAGGGTTCCTGCCAGGGACATCGGTGCGACCGAGGAGGATGCGGCTGAGTCCGCCAAGTCGTCGGCCATTGTGTACGAGATTGCTTCCGGGGGGGGATGCGGCGCTCAGGAGCGCGGACGCCAGCGCCGCAACAGTTGGGGAATCGTATCGGCTGCGCGCCCGGCCTGGACTGGAAAGTGCTGCCGGAACGACAGCGGGCCCATGGTGTCGGCTCGATCGGTCACCGCGCGCAGGGCGGCCCAGCGCACCCCGGCGGCCTGCGCCACCGCCGAGGCGGCAGCCGTTTCCATGTCGGCCACGCAGGGCCCCACGACGTGCCGCGCGACGCGCCAGCGCCGCCAGGCGGAAAGAACCGGCCGATCGGCGGTCAGGAAGGCTCCGCGCACGCCGCCGGCGACCCCCTCCCACAGCGCCAGGAGTTGCGCGTCCGCGCGCTGCTCGCGCGCGTGCCGCACGGCGAGGTCGGCCTGGATCGCGCGCTCGGCGTGCACCAGCGTCCCGGGCACCAGACCCTTGCGCATGCCCCCGCAGGTCCCCACGACGAGCAGCGCGTCGCGCGCGCCGCGCTCGACCAGCAGCGTCGCCGCGCGAGCCGCATGCACCTTGCCGACACCGCAGACACAGGCCCACAACGGCGGTCCGTCCGGATCCAGGCCCAGTTGCGAGCGCCCCAGCGCGCACAGCTCCAGCCCTTGGGACTGACTGCGCGCGACGACCGCCACGGCGAGCCCGCCGAGTTCCTCGCGCAGCGCGCACAGGATGCCGATGCCGCTCGCGCCCGCGGCGCCGGAGGGATCTTGCGCCATGGCCACCAGCCTAAGCGGCCGGCGGCTTCGGCACACGCGCGCGCCCTGCTACACTCGCGACGATCCCCATGCACATCGCCGTCACCGGAGCCACAGGATTCATCGGTCGCTACATGGTCCACGGACTGGCGCGCGCCGGTCACGACGTGCGCGCGCTGGCACGCCCCGGTCGCGAGAGCGCCATCGAGAAGCCGGTCGAGCGGCCGATCGAGATCCACAGCGGCGACCTGACCAATGCCAAGTCGCTGGAGGGCTTCCTCGACGGCATCGACATCCTGCTGCACCTCGCCAGCGCGCACGACCACTTCACCGAGGAGGAGATGCAGAAGGTCAACGTGCAGGGCACGGACAACCTGATCAAGGAAGCCAAGCGCTCGGGCTCTCCCGACATCCGCCTGTGGATCATCTCCTCGGCCGTGATCGGTGCACCGGTCTATTCGTACTACCGCGACTCCAAGCGCGTGCAGGAGAAGATCATCCGCGGCTCCGGCTTCGAATGGGCGAGCTTCCGGCCGACGCTGGTCTACGGCCGCGGCGATTTCCGGCACACGGCGCCGCTGCTCAAGAAGTGCGGCGCGCAGGGCGGCAGCCTGTGGATCCCCCACGACGGGCGCTCGAAGATCAACCCGGTGCACGTCGAGGACGTGGTCGAGGCGGTGATCCGGTTCTTCGACTTCACGCGCGGGGTCGACTGCATCTACGAGCTCGCCGGTCCGGCCGGCATCCCGTACAACGAATTCATCGACCTGACCATCGCGGCGACCAGCGGCAAGGTCAAGCGGCGCAACATCCCCAAGAAGTGGATCGACATGGGGATGACCGTGCTGAGCTGGTTCAAGGACACGACCGAGTACCGGCGCTCCTCGGCCTACTTCGGGCTGCACCACGAGCACGACATCACCAACGCCGTGCACGAGCTCGGCTGGACACCGCGGACCTATGCCGAGGGGATCAGGGAGGTCGCGGCCGGTGATTGGTGGAAGCAAGAGGATCCGGCGGCGGTGCCACCGGCCAAGGCCGGGTAGAGCTTCGTCCCCCGGCGCCGCGAGGCGTCGCTGGTGAGGCCGCGTGCTGGCGCTCCGAAACCGTTTGCGTAGGCTAGCCCAACTTCCGCAGTTGGGAAAAAGCGGAAGTCAATTGCGGATGCTCGACTTGCATCTGCAGCGTCGGAAAGGCAATTCGGCAGTCAACAACGCTAAAAAGTCGATGTAGTGACAACATTGCCGATTGTCCGCGGCGCTCTGCATCGCGAGAAATAGTGCCAGGCGAAGCCAGCGATGTACCTGAGGCACACGACGGTTCGGCGAGGGCGCAAGAGACCAGCGACCGCTCGCCGGTCGTCGCGCCCGTGTAGTGACAACATTTGGGAGAAAACGGACATAAGTCCTTGTCAGGACTCAGATCGTCCATCGAAACTGCGGAAGTTGGGCTAGTTGCAGGTCTCTTCGAAGGATTTTCATGCCGCGACTCGCCATTGCCCTTGCCACCCTGCTCATTCCCGCCCTGCCCGCGCAAGCGGGCCAGATCCGCGTGCCGACCGACCAGCCGACGCTGGCCGCCGCGCTCGCAGCCGCCGCGCCCAACGACGTGATCCTGGTGCAGACCCAGGTGCCGCAGGGCAATGTGTCGATCACCAAGCCGATCACGATCCTGGGTGATCCGCTGCTCCGGATCGAAGCCAACACGATCGGTTGCATCTCCCAACCGTTGGTGCGGCTCGCCGGCCCCGGCAGCGGCAGCGTGACGATCACGAACGCGAAGTTCAGCTCGAATTTCGACTGCTTCGATCCGCCCACGCCGATCGGCGGCAGCGGCTTCGCCTCGTTGTTCCTGTACGAGGTCGAGATCCCCGAGCCGCTGTCGGGCGCGACCGGGCTCGGCAACGGCGTCGAGGGCCTCAAGACGACCGGCATCCCCTTCGTCGCTCTCGAGCGCTGCAACATTCGCTCGGCGCAGAACGACGTCGACATCTGCTCGTTCTCCCAGGCGATCCAGCTCGGCCAGGTCAACCACGCGGCCGTCGACATCGGCAGCGGCGCGCTGCTCGTGCTCGACTCGACGCTGCGCGGCGGAAACGGCGGCTACCTGTGCTCGGAGTTCGCCAGCAACTGCCCGTTCGGAGTCGCGACCGCCGGCGGCGAGGGCGCCAGCGCGGTCAAGGCCGGCTCCGTGTACCAGGCCAACTCCACGCTGCAGTCCGGCACCGGCTCGATCTACCTCGCCTGGCCGGGATCGGCGGGTTCCGGAACGCCGTTGAACTGCTTCAACTACGGCAGCTACCCGGCCGTCATCGCCGGCACGAACGCGACGCTGCCGGGCACGATCGAGGCCGTCGGCGATCCCAAGCCAGGTGCGACCTGGCTGCTCAGCTTCACTTTACCGTCGGGCGCGAGCTACGCGCTGTTCTCCTTCGGTCCCGGCGCGCCGATCGCAGTGCCCGGCCTGGGGACGGCGTTCCTGAATCCGGCGACCTTCATGTCGCTCGGAATCCTGAGCCCCGGCGGCGGTTTCGGCATCAAGAACTACTCGATCCCGAACGACACTGGGCTGCTCGGCCTGCAGATGGTCCTGCAACCGCTGAGCGTGACGCAGGGCCTGCTGCGCCCCGTCGCGGCCGTGATCGTGCCGCAGTAGCAGGGCCGCGGTGCGCCGAGCCGGCGCTACTCGCGCCGGCCTTCGACGCCTACGACCGCGACGCCGTTGCGGCGCAACAGCTCGCTCGTCAGGCCCGACCCGGCGACCAATCGCCCGCCGACATGCGTGTGCGCGCAGCCGCAGGACGGCGAGCGCTCCTTCAAGTACGCCTTGGCGATCCGCTGCTCGCGACAGACCGCCAGCGCGCCCTCGGCGCCCGCGCGAAACTCGCGCGTCACATCGGTACCGGCCTCGGTCAACACGCGCGCGCGACCGTCGAGCACGTCCGCCGCGCCGGCATCGAGCCAGGCGGCGGGCCGCGGCGTGCCCAGGCCGCCGTGTTCCTCCGGGCAGAACGGCACGGCGTGTTCGTTGCGCGCTTCGAGCTCGCGCTCCAGCGCGGCGTCGCGGTTGTGACGACCGTCGTAGCGACAGGCCTCGCCGAGCAGGCAGGCGCTGACGAGCACCGGCTGTCGCGCCTCCGCCACGGCTACTTCGCCTTCGCGCGCGCCGGCTTGGTCGCGCTGTTCTTGCGGGCCGGCTTGGCAGCCGGCTTCGCCGTCGTCGCCGCCAGCGCCGTGGCCGGCGCGGCCGCGATTTCCACGACCTTCCCCGCGGACGGACACATGCTCGCGATCGCACACTCGCCGCAGTGCGGCGCGCTGCGCTTGCACACGTTCAGTCCGTGCAGGCGGAGCAGCATGTACGCGCGCTGCAGCCCGGTGCACTGCTCGGCCATTTCGGACGCTGCCGCGCGCTGCGCGCTGCGATAGGCGCTGGCATAGTCGTCGCTCTCGACGCCGTAGCCCAAGCGCAGCAGCACGCGCAACCCATGCGCCTCCAGCGCCAGCACCGGCCAAGCGTCACAGAACAACAGGATCTGCTCGGCCCCGATCGCGCCGATCGACGGGAAGCGTTCGAGCTGCCGGCGCGCCTTGGCGGTCGGCTCCGACAGCAACTGGCCGAGATCGCCGCCGCCGAGCGCGAGCGCGAGCTCGGCGCAGGCCTTGAGCTTCTGCACGCGCTTGTCGGCGATCGGCCCGCCGAGCTTCGCGATCGAGAGCAGATCCTCGTTCGAGGCGGCCGCGATGGCCTTGGGGTCCAGACCGACGCGCCGCTCGAGCGCGCGATAGGCGCGCAACCGGTGCTCGTCATCGACGAGGTACGCGACGTTGTGCCACACGATCCACGCGAACGGCGTGCGCAGCAGCGGCCGCCGCTGCGAGCCGTGCTGTTTCTCGAGCCGATCGAGGGTCTGGGGGAGCGACAGGCTCGCCAGTCTAGGCTTCGCCCTGACCCAAAGGTGAGAAAACTGATCCTGAGAGCCGAGTCACTCGTCGTCCTCGGCCGCCCGCAGCGTCGCCAGCACGCTGAAATCCTCGAGCGTGCTGGTGTCCTGCGCCGTCTCGCGCCCGGCCGCGATGTCGCGCAGCAAGCGCCGCATGATCTTGCCCGAGCGCGTCTTGGGCAGCGCGGCCGCCCAGCGCACCTCGGCCGGTCGCGCCAGCGATCCGATCTCCTTCGCGACGTGCGCGCGCAGCGTCTCCTTCAGCGCATCCGAGGTCACCGCATGCGGCTTGAGCGTGACGAAGGCGACCACGGCCTCGCCGGAGAGCTCGTCCGGCCGCCCGACCACGGCCGACTCGGCCACGTCCGGGTGCGAGACGAGCGCGCTCTCGATCTCCATCGTCGCCAGCCGGTGCCCGCTGACTTTGATCACGTCGTCCACGCGCCCCATGATCCAGTAGTAGCCGTCGGCGTCCTTGCGGCAGCCGTCGCCGGGGAAGTAGTAGCCGGGGAACTTCGACCAGTAGGTCTGGCGATAGCGCTCGGGATCGCCCCAGATCCCGCGCAACATCGACGGCCACGGCTTGCGCAGCGCGAGCAGTCCGCCCGAGCCGGCCGGCACCTCCGCGCCGTGCTTGTCGAGCACGACCGGGTCGATCCCGAAGAACGGCCGCGTGGCCGAGCCGGGCCTGGTCGCGGTCACGCCGGGCAGCGGCGTGATCGCGATCGAACCGGTCTCGGTCTGCCACCACGTGTCGACGATCGGGCAGCGGCCGCCGCCGATCGTGTCGCGATACCACATCCAGGCGGCCGGGTTGATCGGCTCGCCGACCGTGCCGAGCAGGCGCAGCGACGAGAGGTCGTGCTTGGTGACGTGCTCGTCGCCCCAGCGCATGAAAGTGCGGATCGCCGTCGGCGCGGTGTAGAGGATCGTCACCTTGTGCTTCTGGACGAGCTCCCAGAAGCGCCCGCGGTGCGGCGCGTCGGGCGCGCCCTCGTACATCACGATCGTGGCCGCGTTGGCGAGCGGCCCGTACACGACGTACGAGTGGCCGGTGACCCAGCCGACGTCGGCGGTGCACCAGTAGACATCCTCGTCGCGGAGGTCGAACACGTAGCGCGCCGAGAGCGCCGCGCCGAGCACGTAGCCGCCCGTCGTGTGCATGATGCCCTTGGGCTTGCCGGTCGAGCCCGACGTGTACAGCAGGAACAGGAGGTCCTCGCTGTCCATCGGCTCGGGCGCACGGGTGGCGCTCTGGCGCGCGACGAGCTCGTGGTACCACACGTCGCGCCGCGCGTCCCAGGCGACCTCGCAACCGGCGCGCTTGACGACCAGCGCGGTGTGCACGCCCTTGCAGGACGCGAGCGCCTCGTCGACGACGCTCTTGAGCGGCAGCAGCTTGCCGCGGCGCCACGAACCGTCGGCCGTGATCACGGCCGTGCAACCGCCGTCCTCGATGCGATCCTTGAGCGACTGCGCCGAGAAGCCGCCGAACACGACCGAGTGCGCGGCGCCGATGCGCGCGCAGGCGAGCAGCGCGGCCGCGAGCTCGGGCACCATCGGCATGTAGATCGCGACGCGGTCGCCCTTCTTGACGCCGCGCTCCTTCAGCGCATTGGCCAGTCGGCACACCTCGGCGTGCAGCTGTGCGTAGGTCCACGTGCGCGTGTCCCCGGGCTCGCCTTCCCACACGATCGCGCGCTTCGCGCCGTGCCGCGCCAGGTGCTGATCGACGCACACCGCGCTCGCATTGAGCCGGCCTCCGACGAACCAGCGCGCGAACGGGGCGTTCGACCAGTCGAGCACCTGCGTGAACGGCTGCATCCACGGGATCTCGCGCGCCATGCGGCCCCAGAATCCCTGCGGGTCGGCGATCGACTCCCGCCACAGGGCCTGGTACTCGGCCTCGCTCTTCAGGCGCGCGCGCGCCTGGAAGGCGGCCGGTGGCGGGAAGCTGCGGGTCTCCTTGAGGACGCTGTCGATCTCGCTCATGATCGTGACCTGGTTGCGGGGTGGCGGAGCCTACCATCCGCACGCCCGAATCGACCGAAACCTCGCAGCGACCTCCGGCATCCGAAACGCCATGTATTTCCGCTCCCTAAGGCTCGTGCTCCTCGCCGTCGTGCTCTTGTCCTGCGGGTGCAGCGCGGGCTCCGAGTACGGCGCGGACCCGAAGCCGTCCGCCGCGCCCCCCACCGCAGGTGCCTACGTGAAGCCCTCCACCGACGACCTGAAGAAGAAGCTGACGCCCGAGCAGTTCCACGTCACGCAGCAGTGCGGGACCGAGCCGCCGTTCCGCAACGCCTATTGGAACCACCACGAGGACGGTATCTACGTCGACATCGTGTCGGGCGAGCCGCTGTTCTCGTCGAAGGACAAGTTCGACTCGGGGACCGGCTGGCCGAGCTTCACGCAGCCGCTCGCGCCGATCGCCGAGAAGCGCGACACCTCGCACGGCATGCTGCGCGTCGAGGTGCGCTCGGCGCGCGCCGACTCGCACCTCGGCCACGTTTTCGACGACGGCCCCGCGCCGACCGGGCAGCGCTACTGCATCAACTCGGCCGCGCTGCGCTTCGTGCCGGCCAAGGACCTCGTCCGGGAAGGCTACGCCGAGTACGCGAGCCTGTTCGGCCAAGGCGCCGCCGCGCCCGCGACCGCGCAAGGGACGTCCGTGCTCGCCGGCGGCTGCTTCTGGGGCATGGAGGAGATCGTGCGCGAGATCCCCGGCGTGCTCGATACCGAGGTCGGCTACTGCGGGGGCAGCGTGAAGAACGCGACCTACAACGACGTGAAGACCGGCAAATCCGGCCACGCCGAGGCGCTGCGCGTCGTGTACGACCCGAGCCGCCTGAGCTACGCCGCGCTGCTCGACTGGTTCTTCAAGATGCACGACCCGACCACGCTGAATCGCCAGGGCAATGACATCGGCAGCGCGTACCGCTCGGCGATCTTCGTCGCGAACGAAGCCGAGCGGAAGGAGGCGCAGGCGGCGATCGAGCGCGCGAACAAGTCCGGGCGCTGGAAGCGGCCGGTGGTCACGGCGATCGAGGAGGCCGGCGAGTTCTGGCCGGCCGAGGACTACCACCAGGACTACCTGCAGAAGCACCCGGGCGGGTACACCTGCCACTACTTGCGCGACTAGGCTTGCGCGACCAGGCCGGCGCCAGGGGGCGCGCCCGGCGCTTCAGGCCCGCTTCGTGAACAGCGTGAAGTAGCGCGCGGCCTTGCCGGCGAAGCGCATCGGGTGGCGCAGTTCCCGCACCAGCCGGCGCGGCCGCCGGTAGAAGCGCCGGTAGCCCTCGAGGATCTTCGCCTCGATCTGTGCGGCGCTCATGTGCTCGTTGCCTTCGAGCGCCTGGAAGCCGGTCATCTGCGCGAAGTCGAACTCGCGCGTCCCGCGCAGCATCTTGTACAGCGGCGTGCCCGGGTACGCGGTCACCGCGCAGAACTGCACCTGGTCCGGGTCGCAGGCCTCGACCAGCTCGAAGGTCTCTTCGGCCATGGCCGGCGTCTCTTCCGGGAAGCCGATCATGCAGAACGCGCGCGTTTCGATCCCGTGGTCGCGGCACGCGTCGAAGACCTCGACGATGCGCGCGCGATCGAGCTGCTTCTTGCCGTCGAGCAGCTTCGAGCCGCAGTGCCTGGTCTGGATCTCGACATTGCCCGACTCGACGCCGAACGAGATGTGCTTGCAGCCGGCCTTGGCCATCTTCTCGATCAGCGCGCGGTCGACCGTCTTGACGGCCGTCTCGCACTGCCACTCGAGGTTCAGGCCCTCGGCGATCATGCCGTCGCAGATCGCGTGCACGCGGTCCTTGCGCGTCGTGAAGATCGGGTCGCGGAACACGACGTGCGCGACCTTCCAGCGCTTGGCGATGTCGCGCAGCTCCGACAGCACGTGCTCGGGGCTGCGGAAGCGGAAGCGCAGGCCCTGCGCGAGCGTGTAGCCGCAGAACGAGCAGTCGAGCGGGCAGCCGCGCGAGCTCTTGACCGTCGTGATCGCTCCGCGCACGCCGGGGAAGCGGTAGGCCTGGTTGTCGAGCAGGTGCCGCGCCGGGATCGGCAGCTCGTCGAGATTCGCGATCTTCTCGCGCTCGGGCTCGTCGACGATGTCGTTCGGGCCGCGCTTCCAGCTCGTGCCGGCGACGCCTTCGAAGCCGCGCTTGGCGGCGACGCGCTGCGCGAGCTCGCGCACCGTGTGCTCCGGTTCGCCGCGCACGACGACGTCGACGCTCTCGTTCTCGAACACCTCGCGCGGCGTGTACGTGACCTGCGAGCCGAGGATGCCGACCGGCACGCCGAGCGCGGCGCGCAGGCCGCGCGCGAGCGTCAGGTCGAGATCGAGCGAGGTGCTCGACGAATCGAGGCACACGAAGTCGGGCTTGTCGCGCGCGATCTCGGCGAGGCTCTGTTGCGTGTCGAGCCCGCGCGCGTCGGCGTCGAAGATCGCGACCGTGTGGCCGTCGGCCTCGAGCACGCTGGCGACGTGCGCGAGCTCGATCGGCGGGTAGAGCAGCTCTTGGTTGACCGCCATGCCGAAGCCCCCCATCAGCCCGCGGCTGACGCGGAACTCGGGCGGCGACGGCGGCGTGACCAGCGTGATCTTCATGCCTGGGAGCGGAGCGATCCGAGAACCTGCATCGGCACCCGCGCTGGGGCCGGACGAGGACTCGGCAGGACTATCCTACGCCGCGGGACGCGCTCAGGCGCGCCGCAGCTCGCCTCCCAGCGCCTCGGCCTCGCGCGCGAGCCGCTCCAGGAAGCGCTGGGTATCTTTTTCCGCGAGCGTGCGCCCCTCGGCGACGAGCTCGACCGTGTAGGCGAGCGACTTGCGCCCGGGACCGGCCTTCTCGCCCTCGTACAGATCGAAGAGCCGCAGCCGGCGCACGAGCTCCTTGCCGGCGCCGCGGATCGCCTGCTCGACGCGCGCGGCGGGCAGTTCGGCGGGCATCGACATGGCCACATCCAGTCGCGTGCCGGGGAACTTCGGCAGCGGCTCGTAATGCACCGGCGTGCGCGGCGCCGTGAGCAGCGCGTCGATCCACAGCGAGGCGATCGCGACGTCGCTGGCGACGCCGAGCGCGCGCGCGACGCGCGGATCGAGCTCGGCCAGCGAGGCCAGCACGACCCCGGCCTGCTCGCCGCAGGCGAGCGCGCAGCGCTTCGGGTGCACCCACGGCGGCAGCGTCGCCGGCAAGCCGTGGGCCGCCGAGGCCTCGTGCGGCGTGATCCACGTGCGCACGGGTCGGCCCGCCACGCGCAGCAGGTCCTCGACGATCGCCTTGGCGCGCGGGAGCGCGCCCTCGTCGTGCCGCGCGCCGGACGCGGGCCGCGGCTGTGCGCAGAGCAACGCGAGCTCGTGCAGCTCGAGCGGCTCGCCGTGCGCATTGGCGCGTTCGGGCTGGTACCCCTTGCCGACCTCGTAGAGCTGAACGACGGGCGCGTGACGCAGATTCGGCTCGAGCAGGCCGAGCAGGCTGGTCGCGACGCCGCGGCGCACGCGCTGCCAGCCCTCGGCCACCGGATTGACGACCTCGACGCAGGGGTCGCCGAGCACGCCGAGCTGTGCGGCCAACGGCTCGGGCAGGAACGAGTACGACAGCGTCTCGTGGAAGGCATGCGTGCCCGACAACCGATCCTGCAGCGCGCGCACGAGCTCGCGGCGCTCGTCGCGCGGCGCCGGCGTGAGCGGCGCCACGAGCGGCCGCTCCGGGATCGCCGCGTAGCCGACGATGCGGCCGATCTCCTCGACGAGGTCCTGTTCGATCGTCAGGTCCTTGGTGGCGCGGATGGCGGGAATCCGCACGTCCCACTCGCCGCTGGTGCGCTTCACGACGCCGAGCCCGAGGCGCGTCAGGATCTCCTCGATGCGCGCGTCGGGGATCTCGCAGCCGAGCAGCGCGCGCACGCGCGCCGGCCGCAGCGGCAATGTGCGCGCCGGATCGGTCCACGCGCCCGCGTCGGCGAGCGATGTCGCGCGCACCTCTGGCTGCAGCTCGGCGAGCAGGCGCGCGAAGTGCGCGACGGCCTCGCCCGCCAGCGTCGGCGCGAGGTTCTTCTCGAAGCGCGCGGAGGCGTCGGTGCGCAGTGCCAGTCGCTGCGCGGTGCGGCGCACGACGGCCGGCTGGAAGCTCGCCACCTCCAGCAGGATGGAGCTCGTGTCCGGCGCGACCTTGCACGCGTCGCCGCCCATCACACCGGCCAGCGCGACCGGCGCGTCGCCCGAGCAGATCAGCAGGTCGTCGGGCCCGAGGTCGCGCGCGATCCCGTCGAGCGTCGTCAGACGCTCGTGGGGGCGAGCCATGCGCACTTCGATCGAGCGCCGCGGCAGGTTGCGCCGGTCGAAGACGTGGTTGGGCTGACCCAGGTCGAGCATCACGAAGTTCGACAGGTCGACCAGCAGGTCGATCGGCCGCTGGCCGACCGCGAGCAGCAGGAAGCGCAGCCAGTCGGGCGAGCGGCCGTTCGCGACTCCGTCGAGCTCGAGCGCGAGGTAGCGCAGGCAGGCGGGCGAGTCGACGCGCAGGTCGAAGGGCTGGCCGGTCCTGGCGCGCTGCGCGAGCGCGCCGAGCTCCAGATCGAGCGGCCGCAACGCCGCCGCGCGGATCGCGTGCACCTCGCGCGCGAAACCGCGGTGGCCCCACAGATCCGGCCGGTGCGTCAGCGACTTGTTGTCGATCTCGATGACCCAGTCGAGCGCGCCCGCGATGCCGGACGCGCCGAAGGCCGGAGCCGACGCGAGCACCGGACGCCCGATCGTCGCGGCCTCGGGCAGCACCCAGATCCCGTTGTGCTCGTCGCCCAGGCCGAGCTCGCGCTCCGAGCAGATCATGCCGTTCGACTCGACGCCGCGGATCTTGCTCTTCTTGATCTTGACGTCGCCCGGCAGCTCGGTGCCGGCCAGCGCGACCGCGACGCGCTGCCCCGCGGCGACATTCGGCGCGCCGCACACGATCTGCAGCGCCTCTCCCGCGACACCGGCGGGGCCGACTTCGACGCGGCACACCGACAGCTTGTCGGCATCCGGATGCTTGGCGCGCTCGAGCACGTGCCCGACCACGACGCGCTCGAGCACCGGCGCGAAGGCATGCAAGCCCTCGACCTCGGCGGTATGGAGCGTCAGGTCATTGGCCAGTTCCTGCGGCGAGAGCCCGGTCAGGTCGACGTGGCGCGACAGCCAGCGGTAGGAGATCTTCACGACTGGGAAGCGGGGCTAGAACTGTTCGAGGAAGCGCAGATCGCCGCCGAGCAGGTGCCGGACATCGTCGATCCGGTAGCGCAGCATCGTGAGGCGCGACAGGCCCAGGCCGAACGCGAAGCCGGTCCAGCGCTCGGGATCGATGCCGCCGGCGCGCAACACGTTCGGATGAACCATGCCGCACGGGCACAGCTCGATCCAGGTCGACTGCTTGCACACCGAGCAGCCCTTCGTGCAGAACGGGCAACGCGCATCGAGCTCGAAGCCGGGCTCGACGAACGGGAAGTAGCCGGGCCGCAGCCGCACCTCGAGATCGCGGCGGAAGACCTCGCGCAGGAAGGTCTTCAGCGTGCCGATCAGGTGGCCGACCGTGATGCCCTCTCCGACGACCAGCCCTTCCATCTGGTGGAAGGTGTGTTCGTGCGACGCGTCGGTGGTCTCCTGGCGGAAGACCTTGCCCGGCACGATCGCGCGGAAGGGCGGCTTCAGTCGCTCCATCGCGCGCACCTGCACCGGCGAAGTGTGCGTGCGCAGCACCAGCGAGCCCGCGCGGTCGCACCAGAAGGTGTCGTGCATCTCGCGCGCCGGGTGGTCGGCGGGGATGTTGAGCGCCTCGAAGTTGTAGTACGCGCGCTCGACCTCCGGCCCGTCGAGGATCGCGTAGCCCATCGAAGTGAAGATCGCCTCGAGCTCGCGCGTGACCTGCGTCAGCGGGTGCAGCGAGCCGGTGCGCGGCGGCGTCGCGGGCAGCGTCGGGTCGAAGCTCGCGCCGGCGAGTTCGGCCGAGAGATGCTGTTCCTGGAGCTCGCGCTCGCGCGCGGCGAGCGCCTCGGCCAGCTTCGACTTGAGCTCGTTCGCGCCCTGGCCGGCCGCGCGGCGCTGTTCCGCCGGCAGGCTCGGCACGGCCGCGAGCAGCGTCGCGATGACGCCGCCCTTGCCCAGGAACTCGCGCTCCAACGCGCGCAGCTCGTCCGTCGTCCGCGCCGTCGCGACGCGGGCGAGGCCGTCGTTCAACAGTTCCGGCAGCGCCGGCTGGGCTTGCGTCGGTTCGTGCACGATCCGGGCAAGTCTAGCCAGCGCGCGCGGTTCGTCACAACGCGCGCGCCGGCGCGCAACCTAGCCGCGCGAGGACTTGGCCAGGCTGACCAACTGATCGAAGGCCTGCGGCTCGTTCAACGCGAGTTGCGACAGGTTCTTGCGGTTCAGGTCGACCTTGGCCTTCTTCAGTCCGTCGATCAGCTGGCTGTACGAGAGGCCGCGCATGCGCGCCGCCGCATTGATGCGCAGGATCCACAGCCGGCGGAAGTGGCGCTTGCGTTGGCGACGGTCGCGGAACGCGAAGTACCAGGCGCGCAGCAGGGTCTCGCGCACCATGCGCCACTGATTGTGGCGGCCGGCGCGGAAGCCCTTGGCCTGCTTGAAATAGCGGTTCTTCTTGCGGCGGGTCGCCGCCCCGTGATTGACGCGTACCATGGTGTTGCTCCTCCCCTTACATCATCGCCTTGATCAGATCCCCGAACGTCTTGTTCAGGATCAGACCGGAGCGGAGCTTGCGGCTCGTCGAGCCGTCGTACGCAGCGTGCATGTGACCACGACCGGGGCGGCTGCTGCGCACCTTGCCGCTCTTCGTGATCTTGAAGCGCTTCTTGACGGCGCCTTTGGACTTGTTCTTGGGCATTTCCTTGGACTCGTAGCGGGGTTGCGGAGCCCTGCTCGCCAGCCAGCCCGAACGATCGGCCGCTTGCAGGGGTGTCCCGCCGCCGTGGGAGGCGTGCGGAGCACTTGGGGGGAAAGAGGATAGCGGGGCCCCCCCCGCTGGGCAAGATGCCCGACATGCTGCCCCTCTCCGCGCTGCTCCTGCTTGCCGCGATCCAGGCCCCGGGTGCCGAGGCTCCCCAGTCCCGGCCTTCGCCGTTCGAGGGCGGCCTCGAGGCCGTCGAGCCACGCGGACTGCGCCTGCGCACCCCCGGCGCGACGCCCGGCTACCTGCTCGTCAACCCGTTGAACTCGAAGAACGCGCACCTCGTCGACCTCGACGGCAACACGGTTCACACCTGGAAGACGCAGTACGTGCCGGGCGGCGCCTGCGTGCTGCTCCCGAACGGCAACCTGCTGCGCCAGTGCCAGGAGCCCGACAACCCGCGCTTCCACGGCGGCGGGATCGCTGGACGCATCCAGGAACTCGCATGGGATTCGAGTGTCGTGTGGGAGCACGTGCAGGCCACCGACCAGCTGACGCTGCACCACGACTTCGACGTGCTCCCCAACGGCAACCTGCTGCTGATCGCGTGGGAGTACCACTCGCCCGACGAGGCGCTCGCCGCCGGCCGCGATCTCCACGCGGTCGTCGAGGAGGGCCTGTGGCCGGACACGATCCTCGAACTCGAGCGCAATCCGCGCGGCGGCGGCAAGGTGGTCTGGCAGTGGCGCGCCTGGGATCACCTGATGCAGGACCGCAACCCGAAGAAGCCGAACTTCGTCGCCAAGGCCGACCATCCCGGTCGGCTCGACATCAACGCCGATCACCGCTTCGAGCCGCGCGAGGAGTCGGACGCGGAGCGCAAGAAGCGCGAGGAGGAGGAGAAGAAGATGGCCGCGCTCGGCTACGCCGGCGGCGGCGCGCCGCCGCCCGCGAAGGGGCCGGACAAGCCGAAGTCGAAGTACAAGGGCGACTGGATGCACACGAACTCGGTCAAGCACCACGCCGGGTTGGACGTGATCGTGATCTCGTCACCCGAGCTCGGCGAGTTGCTCGTGATCGATCACTCGACGACGACCGCGCAGGCGGCCACCTCCTCCGGAGGGCGCCACGGCAAGGGCGGCGACATCCTGTTCCGCTGGGGCAATCCGCGGAACTACGGGCGCGGGACGGAGGCGGATCAGAGGCTGCACTACCAGCACAATCCGACGTGGTTGAAGAATGCGGACGCGGGCGCGCCGAGGTTGCTGGTCTTCGACAACGGGATGCACCGGCCGGGGGATTTCTCGCAGGTGCTCGAGCTCGAGCTGCCGTACGCGAGCGGGAAGGGCTTCGAGCTCGCGGCTGGGGCGGCGTTCGGGCCGAGAGAACCGGTCTGGGCGTACAAGGATGCGCCGCTGTTCTTCTCGCCGTTCATCTCGGGGGCGCAGCGTTTGGCGAACGGGAACACGCTGATCTGCTCGGGCGCGGCGGGACGGGTTTTCGAGGTGACGCCGGAGAAGGAAGTCGTGTGGGACTGGCGCAATACGCTGGGCGGCGAGGAGAAGCCGACGGAGCAGGGAGGGAAGGCGCCGCCGCATGCGTTGTTCAGGGCGGAGCGGTATGGGGTGGAGTATTCGGGGTTGGCGAAGTTGAAGAGGTAGTGGAGGGTGCGCGGGCTGCGCCCGCGCACTTGCGTGCGCGAAGACGCGCACGCGACTTCGCATTCGCTCGGGTCGCGCAGACGCGACCCGCGCGAATGCGAAGTTCATGACTTGGACTCGATGGCGGAGAGAAGAGAGGAGAGAAGAGAGGAGAGAAACGGGAGGGCGGTCCGCTCGGGTGTGTCAGAGGGCGTGCCAGAAAAAGTGTGAAAGCACGCCGCCCCCACGATCTCCCCCTCCTCGAATCCCTCTTACTTAAACTCCGCAGACGCGAGGGCGCGTCTGCGCGCCCGAGCGCATGCGGAGTCGCGTGCGCGTCCTCGCGCACGCAAGTCGCGCGCGCAGCGCGCGACTCCCCCACGTTCCCCCTCTACTTCCTCACCAACAACGTCGTCATCCGATTCCCCATCAACTTCGGACTCCCATCCACCTTGCAAATATCCGCAAGCTTCTCCACCACCTCCATGATCACCTGCCGTCCAAGCTGGGGGTGCGCCATCTGCCGCCCCTTGAACACGCACACGACCTGCACCTTGTACCCCTCCTCCAGGAACCCCCTTCCCTGCTGGATCCGGTACTCCAGATCGTGATCCCCGATCGCCGGCCGCACGCGCAGCTCCTTGACTTGGCTGGCGTGCTTCTTGGCCGCCCCGCCCTTCTCCTTCTTGCGCTGCTCGTACTTGAACTTGCCGAAATCCAGGATCCGGCAGACCGGCGGCGCGACGTTCGGCGACACCTCGACCAGATCCAGATTCGCGTCGTCCGCGCGGCGGCGCGCGTCCTCGATCGTGACCACCCCGACCTGGTTGCCGTCCTGATCGATCAGGCGGACTTCGGGCACTCGGATCTGACGGTTGACGCGGTAGGTCTGAGTCACGCGGGGTTGGATTCCACTTCGGGGGCTGGCGGATCTCGACGGGGATCTGCGCCGGTGCACAAGGATAGGCGCGCGACTGCAAAGCCGCAACGAACGCCGGCCTGCCTCTGGATCAAGCGCCTTCCTCGAGACCCTTGCCCGCGCGGGCGACGTGCACCTCGGCGAGCTGGGCGTCCGCCACGCGCGACGGCGCCTGGCACATCAGGTCGGCGGCCGAGGCCGTCTTGGGGAAGGCGGTGATCTCGCGGATGTTGTCGAGCCCGGCCGTCAGGGCGGTCAGCCGGTCGAGCCCGACCGCGAAGCCGCCGTGCGGCGGAGCGCCGTGGGCCAGTGCTTCGAGCAGGAAGCCGAATTTCTCGCGCTGCTCGTCTGGACCGATCCCGAGCAGGCCGAACACGCGCTGCTGGACCTCCTCGCGGTGGATCCGGATCGAGCCCGAGCCGAGCTCCCAGCCGTTCATCACGAGGTCGTAGGCGCGGCTCTCGAGCTTGCCCAGGGCCGCGTCGTCGTCGGCACGGAAGTTCCAATCGGCCGGCGCCGTGAACGGATGGTGCGCGGATTCCCAGCGACCATTCTCCTCGTTGCGCAGGAACATCGGGAAGCCGGTCACCCACAGGAAATCCCAGGCGATCCCGCTGGCCTTGGCCAGTCCGAACTTGCGACCGAGCAGGTTGCGCAGCTCGCCGAGCACGCGCAGCACCTGCGCTTGCGGGCCGGCCGCGAACAGGCACAGGTCGCCATCCTTGGCGCCGAGCGCCGCACGCAGCGCGAGGCCTTGCTCGCCCGCGGCGAACTTGGCCAGCGGGCCGGCGCCGCCGTCGGCCGCCGGCCGCCACCAGGCCAGGCCCTTGGCGCCGAAGGACTTGGCATGGTCGGTGAGCTCGGTGTCGAGGTCCTTGCGCGAGATCTGCGCCGCCAGGTCGGCCGGCACGCTGATGCCCATCACGCGGCCGCCCGCCTGCGCGGTCACGGACTTGAACACGTTGAACTCGCATTGGCGCGCCCAAGCGTCGAGCGCCTTCAGCTCGAGTCCGAAGCGCGTGTCGGGCTTGTCCGAACCGTAGCGCTGCTGCGCCTCGTCGTAGTGCAGGCGCTTGAACGGCGTCTTGATCTGCAGGCCCATGCACTCGGCGAAGGTCTCCGACAGCACGCGCTCCCAGCACGCGAAGACGTCTTCCTCCTCGACGAAGCTCATCTCCATGTCGAGCTGCGTGAACTCCGGCTGCCGGTCGGCGCGCAGGTCCTCGTCGCGGAAGCAGCGCGCGACCTGGAAGTAGCGGTCCATGCCGGCCACCATCAGGAGCTGCTTGAAGATCTGCGGCGACTGCGGCAGCGCGTAGAACTTGCCGGGGTGCACGCGCGCCGGCACCAGATAGTCGCGCGCGCCCTCGGGCGTCGCCTTGGTCAGGATCGGAGTCTCGATCTCGGCAAAGCCCTGCCGTTCGAACGAGCGGCGGATGGCGTTGATGAAGCGCGAGCGGTGCAACAGGTTCTTCTGCAACAGCGGCCGGCGCAGGTCCAGCCAGCGGTAGCGCAGGCGCGTCTCGAGCGCGGTGTCGATGTCGTCGGAGACCTCGAAGGGCGGATTCGGCGACGCCGACAGCACCTCGACGCGCGCAGCCACCACCTCGATCTCGCCGGTGGCGCGTTCGGCGTTGCGATTCTGCGCGTCGCGCGCCTTGACCGTGCCGGTCACCGAGAGCACGTACTCGGCCGAGAAGCGCACGCTCGAGGCGAGCTTCTCGTCGAGCACGACCTGCGTGAGGCCGTAGCGATCGCGCAGGTCGACGAAGTAGATGCCGCCGTGGTCGCGCCGCGCGTGCACCCAGCCGTTCAGGGTCACGGTCGCGCCGGCATCCGACAGCCGCAGCGCGCCGCAGGTGTGCGTGCGCCGCCAGTCTCCCGGACGACGCTGCGCCGCGGCCGCTGGAGTGCTCACGCGCTCACTCCAGGCTCTTTGCCGAAAGGCGCAGCAGGGCCCGGCGCAGCGACAGCTCGGCGCGCACGGTATCGAGGGGCTCGCCGGTCGTGCTCTTGCCGACGCGCAGGCGCTCGCGCGCGCGCGCCTCGGCCTCGCGGGCGCGCGCCTCGTCGATCTCGACGGGACGCTCGCCGGCCGGCGTGACGATGCGCACCTCGCCGCGCTGCACCTCGCAGAAGCCGCCCGCCACGAACATGTGGCGCGACACTCCGCCTTCGGTCCAGCGCAGCACGCCGGCATCGAGCGCCGCGACCATGGCCGCGTGCCGCGACAGGATGCCCATCTGCCCGTCGACGGCCGGCACGCGCACCGAATCGGTACGGGTGTCGAGCGCGATCTTGTCGGGCGTGATCACGCGCAGGTGCAGGTCGGTGGCCATAGGCGTCGTGGAACGGGATGCAGCGGTTACTTGCCGGCCTTGGCGCGCGCCTCGGCGATGTCGCCGACGTACATGAACGCGCTCTCCGGCAGGTCGTCGTGCTTGCCTTCGAGGATCTCCTTGAAGCTCTGCACGGTCTTCTCGCGCGGCACGAAGCGGCCCGGCGTGCCGGTGAACTGCTCGGCCACGAAGAACGGTTGCGAGAAGAAGCGCTGGATGCGGCGCGCGCGGTGCACCGTCATCTTGTCCTCTTCCGAGAGCTCCTCGACGCCGAGGATCGCGATGATGTCCTTGAGGTCGGCGTAGCGCTGCAGCATGCGCTGCGTCTCGCGCGCGACCTTGTAGTGCTCCTCGCCGACGACGTTGGGGTCGAGCATGCGCGAGGTCGACTTGAGCGGATCGACGGCCGGATAGATGCCGAGCTCGGAGATCGAGCGCTCGAGGATGATGGTCGAGTCGAGGTGCGCGAAGGTCGCGACCGGCGCGGGGTCGGTGATGTCGTCGGCCGGCACGTAGACCGCCTGCATCGAAGTGACCGAACCCTTCTTCGTGGACGTGATGCGCTCCTGCAGCGCGCCCATCTCGCTCGCCATGGTCGGCTGGTAACCGACGGCGGACGGCATGCGGCCGAGCAAGGCGGACACTTCCGAGCCGGCCTGCACGAAGCGGAAGATGTTGTCGACGAAGAGCAGCACGTCCTGGCCCTTCTCGTCGCGGAAGTACTCGGCCATGGTCAGGCCGGACAACGCGACGCGCAGGCGCGAGCCCGGCGGTTCGTTCATCTGACCGAACACGAGCACGGCGTTGTCGATGACGCTGGCTTCCTTGCCTTCGGGCGTCTTGTACTTCGCCTCGGTCATCTCGAGCCACAGGTCGTTGCCCTCGCGCGTGCGCTCGCCGACGCCGCAGAACACGCTGAAACCGCCCTTCTCGACGGCCGTGATGCGGATCAGTTCCTGGATCAGCACGGTCTTGCCGACGCCCGCGCCGCCGAACAGGCCGATCTTGCCGCCCTTGGCGAACGGGCAGAGCAGGTCGACCACCTTCAGACCGGTCTCGAAGACCTGGCTGATCGCCTCCTGCTCCTCGAACTTCGGCGCGGGGCGGTGGATCGGCCAGCTCTCGCCCGCCGGCAGCGAACCGCGCGTCAGCGTGTCGAGCGGGTTGCCGAGCAGGTCGAACAGGCGCCCCTTGGTGCGCTCGCCGACCGGCACCGCGATCGCGCGACCGGTGTCGACGACCGTCATGCCGCGGCGGCAGCCGTCGGTGGTCGACATCGCGACGCAGCGCGCGATGTCGTTGCCCAGGTGCTGCGCGACCTCGAGCACGAGATCGATGTTGCGCGCCTTGTCGGTGACCTTCAGCGCGTTGTAGATCGGCGGCAGCGAGCCGGCGGGGAAGCGCACGTCGACGACGGGGCCGAAAATCTGGGCGATCGTGCCGTTGCGGGTGGCGGTGGCGGTGGTCATGGTTGGATCGTGGGTAGACGAGGCTTGTTCGCGGCCCGAGCGCCGGCTCGGGGTGAGCTCAGCCAGGCGGTGAACTCAGCGCAGCGCTTCCGCGCCGCCGACGATGTCGAGCAGTTCCTTGGTGATGGTCTCTTGACGCTTGCGGTTGTACTTGCCCTTGAGCACGTTCTGCATGCCCTTGGCCGCGTCGGTCGCGTTCTTCATCGAGAAGCGCCGCGACGCGTATTCGCTGGTCAGTGATTCGAGCAGCGCGTTGTACACGCGCGTCTCGAGGTAGCGCGGGACCAGCTGATCGAAGATGGTGGCCGGATCGGGTTCGAGGATGACGTCGGTCGCGGCGCTCTTCTCGCCGGGGCCGGCCGCCAGGTTGTCGCTGCGGATCGGCAGCAACGGCACGCAGGTCGGCAGGTAGCGCACCATCGTCTCGAACGCGGTGTAGAGGATCAGCACGTCCTTGTACTGCCCCGACTGGAAGGCCTGGACGAGCAGGTTCGAGGTGCGCGCGGCCGCGCGGTAGTCGGTCTGCTCGAGCACGGGCTCGACGAGGAAGCGCTCGATCTGCTCCTCGCGCCCGCGGCGGCACAGGTATTGGTAGCCCTTGCGACCGTAGACGTAGTAGCGCGGCTGCGCGGCGGGATGCTCGCGCAACCACTGCTCGAGGAAGCGGAACAGGTTCGAGTTGTACGCGCCGCACAGGCCGCGATCGCTGGTCACGAGCAGGATCGCCGTCTTCTCGCCGGCGCCGTCCTTGAACAGCGGCCGGTCGCCGACATCGTCGCCGAGCAGTCCCGCCAGCCGGCCGACGAGCCCGGCGATCTCGCGCGCGTAGGGCCGCGACGCGACCGCGCGATCCTGGAATCGACGCAGCTTGGTCGACGCGACCATCTCCATCGCGCGCGTGATCTGGCGGATGTTGCCGACGGACTTGATCCGTGAGCGCAGATCGCGAACTGAGGCCATGGCGCGCTCGTCAGCCCTTCCCCGAGGCGCCCGGGTTGAGTTGCTGCTTGACCGTCTTGCAGGCCGCCTCGAGCGTCGAGCGCGACTTGGCGGACAGCTCCTTGGTCGTGCGGATCTCCTGGCCGACCTCCGGGTGGTGGTCGTTCATGAAGCGCAGGAAGGCCTTCTCGAATTCCTGCACGCGGCGCGCCGGGAAGTCGTCGAGGCCGCCCGAGGTGCCGCAGTAGATCGCCATGATCTGCTGCTCGACCGGCAGCGGCGCGTACTGGCCCTGCTTGAGCAGCTCGACCAGGCGCTCGCCGCGCGTCAGCTCCTGCTGCGTCGCCTTGTCGAGGTCCGAGCCGAACTGCGCGAAGGCCGCCAGCGCGCGGTAGCTGGCCAGGCCCAGGCGCAGACCGCCGGCCACGGCCTTGTCCTTCATCGCCTTGATCTGGGCCGAGCCGCCGACGCGCGAGACCGAGATGCCCGCGTTCACGGCCGGCTTGACGCCTGAGTTGAACAGGTTCGACTCGAGGAAGATCTGGCCGTCGGTGATCGAGATCACGTTGGTCGGGATGTAGGCCGAGACGTCGCCCTCCTGCGTCTCGACGACCGGCAGCGCGGTGATCGAGCCGCCGCCCTTCTTGAAGCGCGGATTGATCTTCGGCGCGTCGCGCGAGATCTTGGCCGCGCGCTCGAGCAAACGGCTGTGCAGGTTGAACACGTCGCCGGGGAAGGCCTCGCGCCCCGGCGGGCGGCGCAGGAGCAGCATGACCTGCCGGTAGGCGAGCGCCTGCTTGTACAGGTCGTCGTACATGATCACGACGTGGCGGCCCTCGTCGCGGAAGCGCTCGGCCATCGAGCAGCCGGCGTAGGCGGCCAGGTACTGCATCGAGGCCTCGTCGTTCGCCGAGGCGGACACCACGATCGTGAAGGGCATCGCGCCCGACTGCTCGAGGCGGCGCACGACGTCGACGACCGTCGACTGCTTCTGCCCCATCGCGACGTAGACGCACAGCACCTGATCGGGGTTGTTGGGGTCGCCGCCGCCGGAGTTCTTCTGGCTGATGATCGTGTCGATCAACAGCGCGGTCTTGCCGGTCTGGCGGTCGCCGATCACGAGCTCGCGCTGGCCGCGGCCGATCGGGATCATCGCGTCGATCGCCTTGATGCCGGTCTGCAGCGGCTCCTTGACCGGCTCGCGCTCGACCACCGAAGGAGCGGGCTGCTCGATCGGCAGGTAGTCCTTCTCGGTCACGCCGAGCGGGCCGCGACCGTCGACCGGGTCGCCGAGCGCATTGACGACGCGCCCGAGCAGTTGCGGACCGGTCGGCACCGAGATGATGCGCCCCGAGGTGCGCACGGTGTCGCCCTCCTTGACCTTGGTCGCATCGCCGAGGAGCACGCAGCCGACGTTGTCCTCCTCGAGGTTCAGCGCGACGCCGCGAACGCCGCCCGAGAACTCGAGCAGCTCGTTCATCATGCAGTCGTTGAGACCCCAGACGCGCGCGACGCCGTCACCGACGCTGAGCACGGTGCCGACGTTCTGAACGGCGAGGTCGCCTTTGTAGTTCTCGATCTCCTTGGAGAGGATCGAGGTGACTTCTGCGGGGCGGAGATCCATGGGAGGAGTGGCGGTTTCCGGTTGCGGTGAGAGCGGAGGGAAGGGACGCGCCTAGGCGGTGGGCGCGGGCAGCGAACACTCGAGCAGGCGCTTCTCGAGGCTGTCGAGGCGCCCCTGGGCCGACACGTCGACCATGCGGCCGTCGGCGATCACGCGCACGCCGGCGATCAGCTCCGGACGCACGCGATTGGTGAGGACCAGGCGCTTGCCGTACAGCTTGGCAAGACCGAGCGCGAGCTCGGCGACGTCGCCTTGCGAGAGCGGACGCGCGCTCTCGACGACGCCCTCGATCGCGCCCTGCTCGGCCAGCAGGCGCTGCTCGAAGGCCGCGGCGATCGAGCGCAGCACCTCGACCCGGCGCTTGTCGAAGCACAGGTTCACGAAGTTCGCGGTCAGCGGATCGCAACCGGCCAGCACGGGCTCGAGCTTGGCGCGGCGCTCGGACTGCGCGACGCGGTTGTCGAACACGAGGCGGCCGAGCGGACCCGCCAGCTCGCGCTGGAGCTTGTGCAGGTCGGCCGCGACCGCGTCGCGCCGGCCGCGCCGGCCCGCGAGCGAGAACAGCGCCTCGCACCAGCGTGAGGTGACCGGATCTGCGTTCATGCCGCTACGACCCGCTCCGCGCCGCCGAGGACTGCTGACCCAGCGCGACCGCCTCCTGCGCGAGGCGGCGATCGTCGTCGGAGTTGACGCCTCGCTTCAGCACCTTCGAGGCCGCCGAGAGCGACAGGTCGACGACCTCGCGGCGGATCGCCGCGACGGCCTTCTCCTGCTCGGCGCGGATCGCCTTGCCCGCGTTGTCCAGCAGCACCTGGGCCTGCTGTTGCGCGGCGCTGACGATCTCGCGCTCGCGCGCCTCGGCGCGCGTGCGCGCATCGGCCATCGTCTTGGCCGCGTCGGCGCGCGCCTCGGTCAGCTTCGACTCGACCTCGTCGCGCGCCTTCTGGGCCTGCTCGCTGGCGCGCTGGGCGGCGACGATCGCCTCCGAGGCCTTGGCGTCGCGCTCGGTCAGCGCCTTGGCCACCGGGCCCATCACGACCTTCCACATGAAGGGCAGCGCGATGAAGAAGATCACCAGCGTCCAGATCAGGCCGCCGGCGCCCGACACGTCGAGCGGGTCGAAGCCGCCGCCGGCGGACGCGAGGAGGAGTGTAGGCATGGTTGTGGACCTGCGGAGTGGGCGTGCCGAGGAAGGATGCGCATGGCGCCGCGGAGGCAGGAGACGGACCGGCCGCGCGGGCCTGTCCGTCGCGCATCTCCCCGGCGCGAAGCGCTACTTCAGCGCGATCAGCAGCGTGACGACGACCGCGAACAGCGCGACGCCTTCGATCAGAGCCGCGAGGATGATCGAACCGCCGCGAATGTCGCCCGCGGCCTCGGGCTGACGCGCGATGCCCTCGTTCGCGGAGGCACCGATGCGGCCGATGCCGAGGCCGGCACCGATCGCGACGACACCAGCGCCGATCGCGGCACCGAACTTGGCGAGGTCCATCACATTGCCTTCAACGGGGAGATTCATGAGCAGTCTTGGTTTCGGAAATGGGTTTCTGGTTGCTAGAGGTACGAGGCGTGGTCCGGGGCCGGACTCCGGCTCGATGCGGGTCAGCGTGGGGCTAAGCAGCGTTCGGCTCAGTGCTCCGGATGCACGCTGGCGTTGACGAAGAGGATCGACAGCTGCGTGAAGACGTAGGCCTGCAGCAGCGCGACGAAGCTCTCGATGATCATGATGAAGACCGCGAAGCCGACGGCCAGCGGCGACACGCCCCAACCTGCGGCCGCGCCCATCTGCTGCGCGAAGAAGAAGATCAGGCCCATGAACGAGAGCACGACCAGGTGCCCGCCGGTCATGTTCGCGAACAGGCGGATCATCAGCGCGAAGGGCTTGACGAGCAGACCGATCAGTTCGACGACGAACATCAGCGGCCACAGCGCCAGCGGCACGTGCGGCACGAGGTGCTTCCAGAAGGCGATCGGGCCCTGGATCGCCATCCCGCACACGATCATCGAGAGGAAGGTCGTCAGCGCCAGCGCGGCGGTCACGAAGATCGAGGCGGTCGCGGTGGCCGCGCCGGGCAGCAGCCCGGCCAGGTTCATGAACAGGATGAAGAAGAACACGCACAGGAAGTACGGCAGGAACTTCGAGCCGAGCTCCTTGTGCATGACCGGGTAGACCATCTCGTCGCGGATCCACTGCGCGAATCCGGCCGCCATGCGCGTCGGCGCATCGCCCTGGCCGGTGCGCACGTGCTTGGGCACGCCCGAGAAGAACACCAGCACGAGCAGCACCGCCAGCAGCTGGAACAGCTGCAGGTTGGTCAGCACGAGGTAGCGCTGCCCGGACGGGCTGTCCTCGGGCCCCGCGCCCAGCGGGCGCGTGAACAGCGCCGGCAGGAAGTTCGCCGGGACCGCGAGCACGTGATCGGCGGGCCCGGGAGCGGCGGCCTCGACGCCCGGCTCGGCATGCGGCGGATGCCAGACCAGCGCCTCGGGCTTCAAGTGCAGGTAGAGCGTCTGGAACGGCGACTCGTTCGCGTGGTGCGCGATGTGCGTCATGCCGAACCAGATCGCGCCGATGCACAGCGCGAGCGCGACCAGCGAGCGCGGGGAGGCCAGCAACTTGCCGAGGGACGGGACGGGGCTCATGCGAGGCGGTCTACGTTGGACAGCAGCGGCCGCCGGGGGATCGGGAAGAGGCCCCACAGACCGACGAACAGCACCAGCACGCTCGCCGCGGCGAAGGCGAGCAGCCAGGCGCGCCAGTCGGCGCTCTGCTCGAGCTGCGGCAGGAAGCGCAGCGCCAGCGCGCCGGCCGTCAGCACGCCGAGCTTGAGCAGGAACAGCAGCGTCTGCGCGCGGAACGCGTGCAGTCCGCCGCGGCGCGCCTCGCGCGCGACCCACAGCACGCCCAGCGCCCCGAGGCCCGCCCCCATGCAGATCCCCATCACGGAGCCCAGGCCGATCGGGCCCGGACGCCACACGTACAGCCCGACCGCGGCAGCGGTGCAGGCGAGCAGGGCCAGCGTCAGGCGAGTCATGGCGTGGGGACGTGATCGATCGGGTTTCAGCGCGGCGGGCTCCGCCGCGACGCGCGCGGCACGGCCTTCACGAGCGCGATCAGGGCCCCGGTGAATCCGAGCGCGACGCCGAGCAGCAGGCACCAGGGTGAGCTGGACAGGCGCGAATCCGCCCACCAGCCGGCCCAGGTGAAGAGCCCGATCGTCGCGGCGAACTGGATGCCGAGGCCGGCGAAGCGCGACCACTCGACGGCCAGCGCCTGGCGTCGAGCGGCCGGACCTCTGCGAGGCTCGGGCTCCTGGGGTTGCATGCCGCGATCGGAAGCCGCGCGCGCCTGCGTGCAGGCGTGCGGATCCGTCCGAGTTGTGCGAAGGGTGCGCGCGCGCCGGCGGGCCCGGTGGGACCCGCGGCACTCGTACGCCGTTCGAGGGCCAACAGGATAGGAATCCGGGCTCCCGAATCAACACTCACGCGCCAAATAGCGGTTGCCGGCCCGCCGTTCCGGCCCGCGCCCCGAGCGCGTAGAATCTCCGCCCCTTTTCTCCCCCTCCCACGCCCCACGAGATACACCGCCTCCATGGCCATGGAACGCACGCTGGTCCTGTTCAAGCCCGACGCCGTCCAACGCGGACTGCTGGGTCGCATCCTGACGCGCTTCGAGGACAAGGGCCTCAAGGTGATCGGGCTGAAGATGCGGCAATTCGAGCGCGGACTGCTCGAGCAGCACTACGCGGTGCACCGCGAGCGCCCGTTCTATCCGAACCTCGTCGCCTACATGGGCTCCGGCCCGGTCGTCGCGCTGGCGCTGGAGGGCAAGGGCGCGATCGAGGTCGTGCGCAAGCTGATGGGCAAGACGAACTCCGCGCAGGCCGAGCCCGGCACGATCCGCGGCGACTTCGGCATGTCCTTCTCGAACAACCTCGTGCACGGCTCGGACAGCCCCGAGGCCGCCGCGCGCGAGCTGGCGCTGTTCTTCCCCGCTCCGGGCGAGCTGGTCACGTGGACGCCGGCCAACCTGGGCTGGGTCTACAGCGTGAAGGAAGAGCTGTCGTAGCGAGGCCGTCCTGACGCCGCCGAGCCTCAGCGCCCGCCACGTCGGCGAATTGGTCGCGGAGCTCTCCACGCTCTGCGCCGGCCGCGCGTTGAAGGCGCTGGAAGGACTCCCGCCGCGCGATCTCGTGCTCGTGCTCGAGCCGTCCGAGCCCGGCGCGCGCGTGCGGCTCGTCCGGCTGTCGGCGGATCCGCGCTGCGCGCGCCTGCACGTGCAGCGCGCGCGCGCGGCGCCGCACGCGGGACCGCTGGGGCCGTTCTATCGCGCCTGCGAGCAGGAGCTGGTCGGCGCGACGCTGGCGCGCATCTCGCAGCTGCGCGGCGACCGCATCGCCTGGCTCGAGTTCCGCGGCACGCGCGCAGGGCGCGCGCGCGCGCTGGTGCTGGAACTGACCGGTCGGCGCGCGACGCTCGCGCTGCTCGACGAGAACGACATCATCCTGGCGGCGCTCGACCCGCCGGTCGGCGCCAAGGCGCTGCGCGTGCAGGTCGGCCTGCGCTACCAGCCCCCGCCGCCCGCGCGCGAAGCGGCCGAGCCGGGGCCGCCGCTGGCCGAGGTCTTCGCAGCCGCGCCCGAAGCGCCGACGACCGAGGCGCCGTTGTCGGCGCGCATCGAGCGAACGCTGGGACTCGCGCAGCAGGAGCTGCGGCTGGCCGACCTGCGCGACGCACTGCGCGAGCGACTGGAGAAGAAGCGCGCGAAGACACGGCAATTCCTGAACGGCCTCGCGGTCCGGCGCACGGCCTGCGCCGGCGCCGAGCGCCTGCGCGAGGACGGCGAGCTGCTCAAGGCCGCGCTCGAGCGCGTCGAGCGCGGCGCCGCGCGGGTCGAGGTCCCCGACTGGTTCAGCGCCGACGGCGCGGGCACGCGCGCGATCGAGCTCGATCCCAAGCTCTCGCCGCACGCCAATGTCGAGCGCATCTTCCAGCGCTACCACAAGCTGCTGCGCGCGGCCGAGGAGCTCGGCGCCGACGAGCAGCGCGGCGCGCACGCGCTCGCGGAGCTCGAGCGGCTGCTGGCGCGCGTGGACGCGGCGGACCCGGAAGAGCTGGAGCGCGAGGCGCAGGCCGCCGGGCTGCTCGAGCCGCCGCAGCAGCCGCCGCGCAAGCTCGCCGCGGTCGCGCCGCGGCTGCCGTACAAGGTCTACCGCTCCGCGCGCGGCACCGAGATCTGGGTCGGGCGCACGGCCGCGGACAACGACGCGCTCTCGCTCAAGCACGCGCGCGGCAACGACGTCTGGCTGCACACGGCCGACTCGCCCGGCAGCCACGTCGTGCTGCGCGTCGAAAAGGGCGCGGAGGCCGACCCCGAGGACGTGCTCGACGCCGCGCACCTGGCCGTGCACTTTTCGCCGCTGCGCGGCAGCCGCAAGGCCGATGTGCACGTCGCGCGCGCCAAGGACGTGCACAAGCCGCGCGGCGCCAAGCCGGGCCTCGTGCACCTGTCGGGCGGCAAGACGCTGCAACTGCGCGTCGATGCGGAGCGACTGAAGCGGCTGCTCGACACGCGCGCCGGCGACGGCGCAGCCGGCGAACGCGAGTGACTCGCGCCGCGCCGCGGGTAGGACCCTCCCGTCCCCCCCCATAGCCCGTAGAATCCCCCGCATGCACCGGTCTCTTCGCACCGCTCCGCTTCTGCTCGCCGCCCTGCTGGCCGGCTGCCAGTCCGACGGCCCGCGCGTCGACCCCGAGAAGCAGCTATCGCTGTACAAGGAATCGGCCGCCTACCACTACGCGAACGACGACATCGACCGCGCCGAGGGTCAGGCGCGCAAGGCGCTCGAGCTCGAGCCCGAGGATCTCAAGATGCGGCTGCTGGTCGCCTGGTGCCGTTTGCGGCGCGAGGATCGCGACAGCCTCTTCGCGGCCGAGCGCGAGTTCCGCGCGCTGCTCGAAGACGGCGGTTACGAAGCGCGACTGGGCCTGGCCAACTCGCTGGATCGCCTCGGTCGGCTCTCACAGGATGCGGCCAACGATCTGGACGCGGGCAAGCGCGAGGCCGTCGGCGGCAAGGATCCGAAGAAGCGCGCCGAGGAGCTGCGCGCACAGGCCACCGCGCAATGGACCGATGCGCGCGCGCAGTTCGAGGAGATCCTGCGCACCAAGCCCGCCGACCGCAGTGCGCTCAACGGCGCGCAGCGCGTCTGCGCGTACCTGGGGCAGTGGAAGGAGGCCTACGCCAAGAGCCAGGAGCTGTTGCGCTCGCTGGACGCCGACCGCGCCTTCTACGCGCAGCAGCTCGACCGGCCGCAGATCTCGTTGACCGACGAGACGCGCTTCCGCAAGAGCCTCGGCGAGGCGCGCCTGCTGACGGTCGACACGCTGGTCTTCGCGGCCGAGACGCTGGTGCGCCTCGATGCGCGCGAGCAGGCGGTCGAGAAGCTGACGGCCGCGATCGAACTCGCGCCGCAGCGCGCCGACCTGTACGGGTTGCGGGCCAAGCGCCTGTACGACCTGTCGCGCCACGCCGAGGCGCTCACGGACATCGACCTGTACCTGAAGCTGTCCGAGCACCCGTACGATCACCCGGACGTGCGCGGCGCCTACGACCTGCGCACCAAGTGCGAAGCCGGCCTGCGCGGGTAGTAGTACGGAGCCCGCCTCGAATCCGGCGAGTTGGCAAGACCTGAGCCCGTCTCGAATCACGCCAAGTCGCCGGATTCGAGGCGGGCTCGGTACCTACACGCCAAGTCGCCGGATTCGAGGCGGGCTCGGTACCCGGTATCTATACGTCCTGTTGGGGCGCCCGCAGCGGCCGCGAACCGTCGCCGCGCGCATCCGCGCCGTCCTGCTCCGCGCTGCCCTCGCGCCAGGTGCGCGAGCGCTTCTGGCCACGCGCGTCGTACCAGGTCACGCCGACTTCGTCGCCGCGCTTGCGCTCGCGCAATGCGGCGCCGATGTCGTCGCGCGAGCGGATCGCGCGGCCGTTGATCTCGACCAGCACGTCCCCCGCGCCGATGCCGAGCACGCCGGCGATCGTGCCGGGCTCGGCGCGTTGCACCAGCAGGCCGACGTCGTCGCGCAGCTCGAGTTCCTTCGCGCGGGCCGCGGGAACCGCGCCGACGATCACGCCGAGGATGTCCGTGCGCAGCGGGCCCTGATCGCTCCCCGCGACCAGCGGCCAATTGTCCAACCAGCCGCCGTCGGCCCCGGCTCGCGGCCGGTACCAGCGATCGAGCTGACCGGGCGAGCCGTGCGCATTCGGCGTCGTGATCGAGATGCCGACCTTGTCGCGCAGTTCCGGGTGCGCTTCGAGCAACTCCTCCAGGTTGGCCGCTTCGTAGCTGCGCTTCTCGAGCTTGCCGTCGATCTCTTCCTCGACCGTCACCTTGCAGCCGTCGGGGCCCTGCTCCATGCGCACCGAACGCGACGAGCCCTGCACACCCGGCAGCGCGGGTTGCGTGGGTTGCGCCGGCGCGCCGGGCAGCGGCGCGAGCCCACCGCGCAGGTCGTCGAACATCTGCTGCATGCGCTCGTGCAGGTCGGCGAGCTGGTCCTGCGTCGCGAAGGGGCCGTGGTCGAAGAGGCCGTGGTCGAAGTTGCCGTGATCGAAGGCGAAGGGCTGGAATCCGAAGCTGCGCCTGTTCCCGGCGCCGTCGAGCTCGCGCATCAGCAACCGGCACGTCCACGCGAGCTCGCCGTCGCCGCGCATCGTCTCGCGCACCCATTCACGCGCGGCCGCGTCGCGCCCGGCCAGCTCGGCCAGGTCCGCGAAGGCGCGCTCGCGCAGCGCGAGGTCCGACTGCGCGAGGGCGGACTGCCAGTGCTGCGCATCGAACGGCTCGCTCGGCGCCTGCGGAGCGGCGCGCGGCGCCTGGGGCGTCACGCGGAACAGCCGCGCCTGCTGGGCCGGCAGCGCGGCGGCACAAAGGACCAAGGAAAGACACAGCGACGCGGTCGACGAATTCGACGGCATGGGGCCTCCTGGAGTGGCCTGGATCGGTCGGAAACGGATGGCGGATCCTGCGCGTCAGCGCAGCTCGCGCACGGAAGCAGGTGTGGCGCCGGACGGCGCGGCACCCAATCGCACCGGCAGCACACGCAGCGCGGCCGGGTCTTGTGCGAAGTCCGAGAATGGCAGTTCGTCGGCGCTCATGCGGCGCAGGCCGCCGCCGCGAGCCGCCGCAGCGGGCTCGCTCGAACCCAGATCAGCGACGGCAGTGCCGTCCGGAGCGCTCGACTCGATGCCGGCCTGCGGCGTCGGCGCATCCACCAGCGCGACGTTCTCGTCCGCAGCGGCGTTCGGCAATTCGGCCGGGGTGCCGCGCTGCGCCAGCCACCAGCCGGCGCACAACAGCGCGGCGGCCAGGCCGCTGATCTTGGCCAGGCGCGGGAAGTGCAGCAACTTGCCGCGCGCGGGCGCGGGGACAGGATCCGCGGCGCGCTCCGCCGTCGGAGCAACCGGCTGCAGGCCCGCCGCGATGCGCGGCCACAGCGAGGCGCTCGTCGCGACGCTGGAGGCAGGATAGGCGGCCTCGGCCAGGCGCTGGCGCGAGCGGCGCGCGCGGGCGGCCAGTTCGGCGCACTCGGTGCAGCGCGCCAGGTGCCGCTCGACGAGTTCGCCCTCCTCGCGCGTGAGGTCGCCGCCGGCGTGCAGTTGCAGCTGGCTCTGGATCAGCAGGCAGTCGGGATGGCCATCCATGGTGCGGGAAGAGGTACGTGGAGAAGCGGGATTCGTTGGTGTGCGTTGGGCAGCCGGCTCAGGTGGGATCCGGCTCGGGGGGGCCGCCGGCGGGCTCGCCCGCCGCCGGGTTCGAGCGGCGGTGCTCGGTCAGGCCGAGTTCCTGCTCGGAGAGCCGCTCGCGGCGCTCCCATTCCTCCTGGAACAGCTTGCGGCCGCGGTGCAGCCGCCAGCGCACGGTCACGTGCGTGGCGCCCACGATGTCGGCGATCTCGGTGCAGGCCATACCCTCCATCTCGCGCAAGACCAGCACGGCCTGGAAGTGCGGCGCCAGGGCCGACAGGCATGCGCGCACCTTGACCGCCTCCTCCCCCAGTTCCAAGCCCTGCCAGGGGGCCGGCACGCCTGGGTCGGGCAGCTCGATCTCGGGCTCGTCCTCCTCGCGCGCGCTGGTCGTGTGCACGGGCCGCCGGCGGCGCAGCCAATCGATCGCCTGGTTCGTGACGATTCGATACAGCCAGGTCGAGAATTCGTACTGGAAATCGAAGCGCTCGAGGTTCTTGAACACGCGCAGGAAGGCCTCCTGCACGAGGTCCTCGGCGTCCTCGCGGCGCCCGACGAGGTTCAGCGCGACGCGCAGCGCGCCGCGCTCGTGGCGGCGGACGAGTTCCTCGAACGCACGCGCGTCCCCTTGCTGCGCGCGGCGCACGGCCGCGTGATCCGCTCCGGCGGCAGCGCCCCCACTCCCGGCCGGCGACGACTCGGCGCGCCCCCGCTCCACCGGACCAGGGTCGGGCAGGGGCTCGTGGTTGCGCTCGTGCGGGGGAAGAGGGGCGGGGGCCATTCGACGCGGCAGGCGGCTGGCGGTCGAAGCTAGCATTTCGGACCCCGACTGCTACGCGGGACAGCCCACGGGTGTTGGTCCGCGCCGTTCGGAAAAAGATTCAGTCCGGGCGCGGAAAGCGCCCGGGCAGCTCGCCGATGCGCCGGTACTTCTCGCCCCGCGCGGCCACGAGCTGGTCGATCGGGATCGTGGCCAGCTCGTCCAGCGCGGCCAGGATCCCCTGCTTGACCGTCGCCATCGCCTGCTCGGGCGCGCGATGGGCGCCGCCGAGCGGCTCGGGCAGGATGCGGTCGATGATGCCCAGGCTCAGCAGGTCCGGCGCGGTCAGCTTGAGCGCCTCGGCGGCGTCGGGCGTCTTCTCGGCGTCCTTCCACAGGATCGCCGCGCAGCCCTCGGGGCTGATCACCGAGTAGTACGCGTGTTCGAGCATCAGCACGCGGTCGCCGACGCCGATGCCGAGCGCGCCGCCGCTGCCGCCCTCGCCGATCACGACGACCACGATCGGCACGCGCAGCGTGACCATGGCCAGGATGTTCTCGGCGATCGCCATGGCCTGGCCGCGCTCCTCGGCGCCGATGCCGGGATAGGCGCCGGGCGTGTTGATCAGGCTGACGATCGGCAAGCCGAGCTTCTCGGCGAGCTTCATCTTGCGCAGCGCCTTGCGATAGCCCTCCGGATGCGCGCAACCGAAATTGCAGCGCAGCCGCTCCTTGGTCGTGCGGCCCTTGCGATTGCCGACGATCAGCATGCGCCGGCCCGCCATGGTCGCGAAGCCGGTCACGATGGCCGGGTCGTCGCCGAAGGCGCGGTCGCCGTGCAGCTCGTGGAAATCGTCGAGCAGCGTCGCGATGTAATCGGAGGTGATCGGGCGGTTCGGATGGCGCGCGACGGTGACGCGCTCCCAGGCCGTCAGCTTCGCGTAGGTCTCGCGCAGCTTCTCCTCCATCAGCGCGCGCAGCGTCTTGATCTCGCCGGAGATGTCGAGCTTGGTGTTGCGCGCCAGCGTCTCGAGCGCCGAGATGCGCTCCTCGTATTCCTGGATCGGACGCTCGAACGGCAGGCTGGCGACCTTGCCGCCGGCCTCGCGCGCGGTGCTCTCGGAGCTCTTCTTCTTCTCGGCCAATGCGTGCCTCGGGGATCCCCCTCGGGTCCTCCGGGGGGCCGAGCATCGTGCCCGCGCGGGGTCGGGAGCGCAACCGCTTGCGCCGGCGCAGCCGGCGCATGCTTGAGCCTCTGCGCCGACGCGCCGTATCCTCACGCGATGAGCGCGCCCGCTTCCAGCGCCGCCGGCCCGCAGGCCTGGCGCATCGAGGTCTTCCGCCGCCCCGAGCGCGACGACGCCGAGGGCGCCAGCGTGCAGGCCGCGCTGACCGAGAGCGGCTACGGCGAGCCCGCGTCCGTGCGCGCCGGCCGCGGCTACCTGCTGTCTCCCGAGTGGTCGCGCGCGGACGCCGAATTCGTCGCCGCGCGCCTGTTGTGCGATCCCGTGCTCGAGCACGCGCGCATCAGCGCGCCCGGCGAGGATCCGCCCGCCGCGCGCGAGGCGCGTTCG
>Ga0194120_10001328_pt1 | contig 45475 bp, 37 predicted proteins | sample TA2MahCa65mmetaG_FD_148642 | JGI IMG/M metagenome (GOLD analysis project Ga0194120, IMG submission 148642) | Freshwater microbial communities from Lake Tanganyika, Tanzania - TA2015019 Mahale Deep Cast 65m | ecosystem: Environmental > Aquatic > Freshwater > Lake | place: Tanzania: Lake... | reverse complement strand
TTGCCAATTCCTTCGAGTTGCTGCAACTCGCCCGGATCGCGTCCGACGATTGTGGCGACATCCGCCGACAACGCTTCCAGAGTCCGAGACGCATTGCGATACGCTCGCACGCGGAACGGATTCGCGCCATCCAACTCCAGCAGGTCGGCGAGTTCCTCAAAGAGGCGTGCGATCTCGACGTTTTGCATGGCACATTTGCCTTGGCGAGCGGGAAGACGTCAGCCCCCCGGTCGAACGTTGCTCCACCTGAAACGAATCGGGGGGCAGATGCCCCCCGCTCGCCTGAGTGTGTTGGTGTGACTACTTCGCGCACTTCGAGAAATACTCCTGGCTCCCCTTCGGGTCGGGCTTCATCGACGCGGAACCGGGTTTCCAGTTCGCCGGGCAGACTTCGCCGTTGGCCTCAAAGAACTGCAAGGCGTCGAGCATCCGGATCGCCTCGTCCACGTTGCGGCCCAGCGGCAAGTCGTTGACGACTTGATGGCGGACGATTCCCGCCTTGTCGATGAGGAACAAGCCACGTAGAGCGATACCCGCTCCTTCGATCAGCACGCCGTAATCACGAGCGATCGACTTGGTCAGGTCAGCAACAAGCGGGTACTTGATGTCGCCAAGTCCACCTTTATCGCGCGGCACCTGGGTCCAAGCCAGGTGCGAGTAATGGCTATCGACCGACACGCCGATGACCTGGCAATTCCGCTTGGCAAACTCATCGACCTTGTCGCTGAAGGCCGTGATCTCCGTCGGACAGACGAACGTGAAGTCCAACGGGTAGAAAAAGAGGACAACGTACTTGCCCTGCAGATCCGACAACTTCAACGGACGGAATTGACCGCCATCCACAACCTGAGCATTAAAATCGGGGGCCGCTTTTTGAACGAGATTCGACACTTGGCATTCTCCAAATCCAGAAGAGTGAGGGAAACAGTCACCGTATTGTGTTGCTCGCGCCGCGAAGTGCAACGCTATGGCATCGACCGCCGACACGAAAACACGGCCCCCGCCAACCGATCGAGAAAATTGAGCGGATCGCCCACGAGTTCGGGCTTCGGCATGCCCAGCTCGACGGCGAATTCGATGCCAGACCTGATCTCCTTGAGTCCTTGATAGGCCGCATCGAGAACTTAGACGGAATCCACGGGTGATTCGATCCTACCGGCAGCGACCACTTTCGTCCGAACTCAAACCGCTTGACGTTTGAACTCGGTCCCCAAGGTGAATCGATCTTTGCCAGGAAGCGAAGCGGTGAAACGGTAGCGGCAAACCAATACGCGGATGAGATCTTCCCAAACCATGAGATTCTTGTGGTTTCGCATGATTGGCCCGCTGGTTTTGTGATAATAACCCACAGCTTCAGCCGGCTGATGGCTGTGGGCTGAAAGCTGTTGGCTGTTATCCCAACCTTTTCAACTTTGACACGCGACCGGTCCCGACCCACTCGGCGACGAAGATGCTGCCGTCCGCTCCGAAGCAAGCGTCATGTGGATGCACGAACTTGCCGTCGAGCCACTTCGACTTGTCGCCGCGAATCTGTCCGCCGTCCTTTGCGGTGATGCGAGCCACATCCTCACCCAACCGGGCGACCACTTCGTTCTTTTCGTTGAGCAGCGTGACGCGCGCGTGCAGTTCAGGAATGCAGAGGAGGTTCTTCCAAGTCTCGGCATTGGCGGGTAAGCCGAAGCCTTTGATCGTTTCGAGATATTTGCCTTCCATCGTGAAGTACTGCAACGTGTGATGCGCACGATCGCAGACGACGATTGAGGGCGTCCGCCCGTCTCGCTTGTCGACCCACACTCCATGCGGAGTCCGGAACTTTCCTTCGCTGTCGCCGACGCCGCCAAAGCAGTTCAGCCATTTGCCGTCTTTGTTGTAGCGATGGACGTAGGAGGCTCCGTAACCGTCGATCAACAGGAAGCCGCCGTCATCAAGAAACGCGAAGTTGGTCGGCAGAAATCGATTCGGCCCCCAAACCTTATCTCGCTCCGGGCGGTCTTCGGGCCGAGTGTTCTCACCCGGCGCATAAACTCCCGATTCCATCGGAGCGTACTGCTGCCAGATGATCCCGCCCTTGAGATCCATCTTGGCGAACGTCTTGAGATGCTGATACGCACAGACGTAAAGAAATTCTTCGCTCCCTTCTTTGCGAATTTCGATCCCGTGTCCACCACCTTGAAACTGAGCACCGAACGCGCGAACGAATTTGCCTTCAGGATCGAACACGAAGATCGATGGATGATCTTTCAGATCAGCACGTCCCTCGTGAATGACGTAAAGGTTGCCCGACTGATCGACCGCGACGTTGTGCGTTGTTTGCCAGGTGTATTTCTCAGGAAGCTGCGGCCACTCATGCTGCACCTCGAAGCGATGTTCCCCTTCGCCAACGATCAGCGGCTTGTCGGTCTTGCTGGCGGTGACAACGGCCGGAGCAGCAACGATTGCGGCGGTTCCCACGGCAGCGGTAGTCAGAAACTGACGGCGTGACAAAGGCATTTGAGACTCCTGAAAAATTGAGGTCGGCGAATCGCGAGAGGTATTACTTCAGTACGCGATCAAACAGTTCGTAACCAAGTTGTCGCATCTCGTTCGGGAAGTCGTGGCCGCAGTCGGGATGCTCGACGCGCAAGTGATCTTCGTGGCCGTACAGCTTGAACACTTCACGAGCGGCAGCAGCCACGCGATCAACGCTGTCGTGTCGGAAGTTCGAGTCCTTGAGCGGCGCTACGATCAGTACCTGCCGCGGGGCGAGCGAGCCGACCAGTTCATGAAAGTCGAACGGTATCTGCTGCAAGCGGCCACGATACTCGGCCAACTTTAGCATGTAGCGTGTCTGACACCAACCTTTTTCGGGAAACCAGTTCTTCTCATGGCCGTCGTAGTAATCGAGATAAGAATCGAGTCCGCAACTCGTCACCACCGCTTTGATCCGGTCATCGAAGAACGCCGTGTACACGGAATTGTGCCCGCCCAGCGAATGTCCGATCGTCCCGAACGCACCCGATTTCACATACGGCAACGAATCGAGCAGGTCCAGCCCGCGCATGTTGTCCCACACGGCTTTGAGCGTCCCGCTCTCCCAGCCAAGCGACTTGATGTCCGGCTGATACTTCGCAAGCAATGGGTAATTCGGTGCGAGCGTCACAAAGCCCCGCTCGGCAAGTTCGCTGGCGTATTGCCGATTCGGTTTCCCACCCAAGCCGACGACCACTCCGTGACCGACCACGTTGTCCGTGCCGTGCAGACACAACACGCCGGGAGCCTTCTTGCCGTCGGCGCCGAGCAAACTCTTCGGCACACACAGATACGCCGGGACGCGGGAGCCCGGTTCCGACGCATACGTCACGAACCTTCGGACATAGCTGCCGCAATCGACCTCTTCCTCGACCTTCGCGTCAAGCGGACAGCGTTTCTCTTTCCCAGGCAGCTTGCCCATCACGGACTGAGCTCCGAGCAGAATCTCGTCGCGCCGCTTCTGCCAATCAGCGGTCGCCTTCACGGGAACTTGCTCGTTGTGGGGGCCCCGATAAACCAGCAATTTGTCGCGGGGCAGACGCGGCGTTGGGAAGTCATCGCTTTGGGCGATCGACGAGACACAAGACAGATAACTAACTGAGAAGACGAGGGCAGACAAAAGAACACGGCCATGTCGCATCCGAATCATTTTTCTGCCCCCATTATTCTGTCAGCTTGTGTTTCTGCGACTCCCTCACAAACGAGCCTCGGCCTCATCGACCGGCGGGATGTAGTGATTGACCAGTTCGGCGTAGTCCTCGCGCACGGGACTAAAGACATCGAGCACCAGACACGGCCCGCCAACGGCAACCGCACGATGTTTGATGTTCGGCGGGATCAAGAACATCGACCCAGGCTGACACAGCCGCGTCTCGTCTCCGATCGTCAGTTCCAGCGTGCCGCGAATCAACATCCCCCCTTGTTCGTGTGGATGCGAGTGCAGCGGCACTTCGGCTCCCTCATCCATTTCGAGGTGCGAGAGCATCAAATTTTTTCCGAACGGTGTCCGCATCCGGCAACCGGGTACGGGCGAGATCGGCTGAAACTCGTCGATGTTGATGAAGCCCATGTTGGTCTCTCGCCAAACTAACCCGAAGCGTCAGCGAGGGCGGACGCTCCAAGCGACTATGCTTTTGATCGACGATTCGTGAAGCGCTCGCCCTCGCTGACGCTTCGGGTTAGTGGATCGCTACCGTTGAATCCGCGCGGAGCCGCCCTTCGCGAACGCTTCGACTTGATCGACCGTAGCCATCGTGGTGTCACCGGGAAAGGTCGTCAGCAGCGCGCCGTGTGCCCAGCCGAGCTTGATCGCCTCTTCCGGCGAGCGGCCCTTGAGCAGTCCGTAGATGAATCCGGCTGCGAACCCATCGCCCCCGCCAACTCGGTCGTAGACGCCGAGTTCACACGTCGGAGCTTGGTACGTCTTCCCTTCGATCCAGCAGACGGCACTCCAATCGTGCTTGTTGGTCGTGTGGACTTCGCGCAGCGTCGTGGCGACCACCTTGATGTTCGGCAGTTGCTTGACGACGTCGTCCATCATGCCGAAGAACGCGGCCGGGTCGAGCTTTGATGAGGATTCGACATCTTGTCCCTTCAGGCCGAGTCCCTTCTGCAAATCTTCTTCATTGCCAACCAGCACATCCACGTTCGCGCAGATTCTTCGCAAGGTTGCTTGAGCAGTCTCCAAGCCGCCGGAAATTTGCCAAAGCTTTGCTCGGAAGTTGAGGTCGAACGAGACGACCGCACCAGCCGCCTTTGCAGCTTGCATTCCTTCGATAATCAAATCGGGAGTCGTCGAGGAGAGCGCGGCGAAGATGCCGCCACTGTGAAACCATCGAACTCCGCCAGCCATGATCGATTTCCAATCGAAGTCCCCTTTCTTCAGCCGAGCGGCTCCCTCATTGCTGCGGTTGTAGAACACGACCGGCGCGCGGACACCCAAACCTTGATCGCTGTAGACGGTGGCCATATTCGGGCCGGTGACGCCGTCATGTTCAAAGTGCTTGTAGAACGGTTTCACGCCCATCGCGCGGACTCGTTCAGCGATCAAATGGCCGATCGGATAATCGACCATCGCGCTCGCGACGCCGGTATTCATCCGGAAGCAGTCGGACAGATTCGCCGAGACATTGAACTCACCGCCGCTGACGTGAATGTCGCACTTGTTCGCTTTGCGGAACGGGATGATGCCCGGGTCGAGCCGATGCACGAGCGCACCGAGCGACAGAAAATCCAAAGCCCCAGTCTGAGAGATGTTGAGCATGTTGTCTTTCGTTGAGGTGAGTGATGCGTTCGGTGTGGGTCTGCCGACCCCGCTGCTGTCTTGGGCCGCAGGTCTCCCTTCGCTGCGGAAGACCTACGGTCGGGCAAAACGGCGAGATCGAGCGACCCACGCCGAGCGCGGGTGGTGGTCAGAGGCCGGCGACCTCAAAGCCCTTGCGGTATTCTTTGGTCAGGAACACATCCGCTTTTGACGAGTTGCGAGCTTTGAGTGCGGTCGCATCCCAATCGAGTTTTGCTCCGGCACGGAACGCGACAATGCCGAGCAGCACCGTTTCCGTCAATGCTCCGGAGTAATCGAAGTTGCACGTCGTCGGGGAGCCGGTCTTGCAGGCTTGGACCCACTCGCGCCAGTGACCGATCGACGCGGGAATTGTTTTCTCCGGCGCTTTGAAGTCCGTGAACTTATCCTGCGGCAACAGGACATACCGGCCGTAATCTGCGGCCAGCATCCCCTTGTCGCCGACGAACAGCGCACCGAGTCCCCATTCGCTGAGTGACCGGCCGCTGGGGTCTTTCGTGTTCTTGACGAGATCGTGATGAGCTCCGCCGTCCGACCAGTGAAACTTCAAAGCTGGCATATCACCTCGAGCCGGGAAGTCGAAATCGCATTTCGTCCAGGCGGGTGCTCCGTCCGGATGCAGTTCCGGTCCTTCGCACGCGGCAGAAGTCGGATATCGCAGATTGAGCGCCCAGAACGGCAAGTCCATAACGTGGCACGCCATGTCGCCGAACGTCCCGGAGCCGTATTCCCAGAAGCGTCGCCAGTTGGCCGGATGAATGCCGTCGCAGAACTCGCGCTGCCTGGCCGGGCCAAGCCACAGGTCCCAATTCAGATGCGCGGGGGCCGGCTTCGGTGTTCCGAAGCGGCCATCGGACCAACCCTTGTTGCACCAGTTAAAGACTTCTCGCACCGGGCCGATCGCGCCGCTTTGAATGACCTCGACGACTCGGCGGTAGTTGTCGCCGGCGTGAATCTGAGTCCCCATCTGCGTGGCGAGTTTGTGCTTCTTGGCCAGTCCCGCCAGCACGCGAGCCTCACGCACCGTGTGAGCCAGCGGCTTCTCGCAGTAGACGTGTTTGCCCAGCGTCATCGCCAGCGCGCTCGGCGGAGCGTGCGTGTGATCGGCAGTCGAAACGACGACCGCGTCGATCTTGTCCTGCATCTTGTCGAACATCTCGCGGTAGTCTTCGAACTTCGTGGCGTTCGGGAACCGCTCACCTGCTTTGCCGAGATTGTTCCGATCAACGTCACACAGGGCGACCATGTTCTCGCTGACGAGGTTGTTGACGTTGTCCCCTCCTTTGCCGGCGACGCCGACGATCGCGAGGTTCAACTTTTCATTCGGGGACTTCGATTGAGCAAAGCTGCGGTCGGACATCCCCACCCACCAAGCGGTCGCGGCGGCGGAGGTTCCCAAAAACTGACGTCGGCTGAGGCGGCGAGACATGGCGGGAGTTCCTTGAGCAAGCGGAGAAGGTTTGGCAATTCCGTAAACACGTCCGCAGTTTGCAGAGTGGCCCGCGAGTTTTCAAACTCTGCGACCTCGGCGATTTCGGAGAAGGAGAAATCATGCGTTTGCGACGTCTTTGTGTCTTTTGTGGTTCGAAAGTCGGAATGGACCCGCGGTATCGCGCGGCGGCCGTCGAACTCGGACAATTGCTAGCCCGCGAGGGGACCGGTTTAGTTTACGGCGGCGGCAGTATCGGCCTGATGGGAGTGCTCGCCGATGCCATGCTGGCTGACGGGGGCGAGGTCATCGGTGTCATCCCGGACTCTCTGGCGACCAAAGAACTGCTGCATTCCGGCGTGACCAAAATGCACGTCGTCGCTTCGATGCACGCTCGCAAGGCGTTGATGGCTGACCTGTCGGACGCCTTCGTCGCAATGCCGGGTGGATTTGGAACCTTCGAGGAGTTTTTCGAAGTCGTCACCTGGTCGCAGTTGAAGCTGCATCGCAAGCTGACCGGTTTGCTGAACGTCGGCGGCTACTACGACCCGCTTCTGCGATTGGTCGATCACGCGGTGCAGGAAGGCTTCATTCAGCCAAAACATCGCAATCTGCTGGTCATCGAAGAGCGGCCAGAAGTGCTGCTCAGCCGACTCGCGGCCGAGACGATCGTTCACGATCCGAAGTGAGTTTGTTTTGCGGCCAGGTCTCCCGATTGGCAATTCTTGCCGCTCGCCAGCGCGACCGGATGAGTTGTAGCGGTCTGTGAAGCTGCGCCCGATTTTTCGACTGTGATCCTCCAACAGTGGTCGGCTTTGAGCACAGTCTTCAGCGATGGCATGCCGATTTACGATGACGACGAGTGAGAGGAACTCGAGTGAGTCCACGGTGTCAGGCATTGGTCACAGGACCATCTCTAGGGAGGGAGTTCGTTCTGGCGAATGACCGCGACGGAGGTGTTCAGCCTGCGCCGGGTCGTCATCGCGAAAGTTTGAGCTTCGCTCAAGTTTTCGTGCGCAGGCCACACAGGACAAACTACCAACTAAGAGTGCACCGCGATGATGAGTGAGGAGTGCTTGCGATGAAACGCAACGTGTGGACGATGTTGTGCGTCTTGTTCTTGCTGCTGGCGGGAGCTCACGTCGCACAAGCGGGATATTGCGGGGCGGCCAGCTACAACTGTTGCCCGACTTCAACCTGCGCTCCTTGTGGTGATCTCTGCCAGGCTCAGCAGCAATGCACGACCTGTTACAAGACGGTCCAGGACGTCGTTTGGGACCGCTGTGAAAAGATCTGCTATCAGACCGTCTACGATCAGTTGTGCGAGCAGGTTCCCGTCTGCTGCACGAAGACTTGCTATGAAACTTGCTATCGCGATGAGTGCTACACCGTCTGCCGTCCTGTGACTCAAACCTGCTGGCGCGACGAGACCTGCACGATGCGCGTGCCGTGCTACCAGACCTGCTACCGTGACGAGTCCTACACTGTTTGTGTTCCCTGTACGCAAACCTGCTGGCGCGACGAGTGCTACAACGTCTGCAAGCCGTGCTATCAAACCTGCTATCGCGATCAGTGCTACACCGTCTGCAAGCCCTGCGTGCAAACGTGCTGGCGGGACGAGTGCTACACGACCTGCAAAGTCGTGTCCGAGACGTGCTACAAAGACGTCTGCTACACCGTTTGCCGCCCCTGCACCGAGACGAAGTACGTCGATGTCTGCTGCGGCGAATGGAAGACGGTCAGTGAGTGCGTCCCTGGCCCGATCATCAACAAGTGCGTGCAGGATCCAGGATGCTGGAGCCAAGATCCCTGCACTGGTTGCTGCACCTACAAGCCTGGCTGCTGCCGTACCGTTCAAGTTCAATGTCCGCCGACCATCTGCTGCCGCAAGGTCTGGTGCCCGAAAGTCGTCAAGCAAGCAGTCTGCTGCACGCGCTGGATTCCGGAGACTCGGACCTGCCGAGTTCCCTACCAAGTCTGCCGCACCGTGCAGCAAACCTGCACTCGCAAAGTGCCGTACACGACCTGCACGATGACTCAGGAAACGCGCACCTGCAAAGTGCCGTACACGACCTGCACGATGCAAACCGAGACGCGCACTCGCAAGGTGCCGTATACGGTTTGCAGCACTCGCCAAGAATGCCGGACTCGCAAAGTGCCATACGTCACCTGCTCGTGGACGGAGAAGTGCTACACGAAGAAGGTGCCCTACACGACTTGCACGACGGTCACCGAGACGCGCACTCGCAAGGTTCCCTACACGGTCTGCAAGCAAGTGCCTTACACCCGCATGGAGACACGCACTCGCTGCGTCGCTCGCCAAGTGCCGGTCAAGCAAAGCTACTGCGTGCCGCGAGTCGTTTGCCGCCAGGTACCCTACACGGTCTGCAGTCCGGTCTGCCCGCAGCCAAGCTGCCCGACCTGCGTCGCAGGTCAACCTGGCCCAAACTGTGGGACAAAGTAAAGCCAGAGGAGGGGCACTCTTGCCCGTCCTACGAAAACACGAAGGCTGGCGACAAGTTTCGCCGGCCTTCTTTCGTTTTCAGTTCGCCCCTAACATTCGCCTCGGCTGCTCGCAAACCGCTGAGCCGCCTTAGAAGGCTTCGCTCATGGCTCGTCAGTTTTTGAAAGAGTTAAAGGACGGCGATTCCGTCGAAGAAGTCTACTTGCTGGCGGACAAGCAGCTTCGAGCCAACCGACAAGCAAATCTCTTTTTGCTTGCCTCGCTGCGCGACCGTACCGGAACCATGTCCGGCCTGATGTGGAACGTGGTCGAGGAATCGCTCGCCAACGTCAACGCTGGCGACTTCGTCAAAGTCTGCGGCCGAGTCCAGCTTCATCAGGGCAACCTGCAAATGATCCTGACTCAAATCCGGACCGTCCCCGCCAACATCCTCAACCCCGAGGATTTCGAGCAGCGTCCGAACGCTGACGTCGAAGCATTGCTTCGCAAGCTCCGCAACTTGTTGCTGTCGATCGAGCATCCGCAGCTTCGAGCACTCATGGAATGCTTCCTGATCGATGACGAGTTGATGGATGATCTCTCCAAGGCCGCCGCCGGAGTTAAAACGCATCACGCCTATCGTGGCGGCTTGGTCGAGCACATTGTCAACATGCTCGAGACCGCTAAGCGGATTCGCGACCTTTACCCGGCCGTCAACTTCGACGTGTTACTGGCTGGCATCTTCTTGCACGACCTCGGCAAGGTCCGTGAGATGAGTCTCGACAATGCCTTCGTCTACACCGATGAGGGGCAGTTGCTCGGCCACCTGATCATCGGCATCGAGATGCTGACCGAGAAAATCGCCGAGGTCGAACGGCTGACCAACGAATCGTTCCCGACCGAGATCGCGTTGCGGCTCAAGCACATGATCGCCAGCCATCACGGTTCCTACGAGCACGGAGCCGTCCGCCTGCCGATGACTCCCGAAGCGATCGCCTTGCATCACCTCGACAACCTCGACGCGAAGGTCCACGAGTTCGCCCGCACGATCGCCGACGATCCCAACACCGGCTCAACCTGGACCCCGTTCCTGGCCCGAATCGACCGCAAGCTGTTCAAGGGACAGACCGCGAAGTAACTCAAGGCAATTGATCGTTGGTTATTGGTCATTAATGCTTTTCGGATGACCAAGGACTAACAGCCAATTTCAAGCGGATCCCCTGGCAAACCGGCCCAGAGCCATCAACGGGAAGTAAATTCGATAGAGGTGGTACTTCAGATAGAAGACCTTCGGAAAGCCGGTACCGGTCCATTGGGCCTCGTGCCAGGTGCCGTCGGGAAGTTGCGTGTGGAGAAGATACTCGATTCCGCGACGCGTCTCTTCGGAATGACCTTCGCCGGCTGCGATCAGGCCGAGCAAAGCCCACGCGGTTTGCGAAGCCGTCGTTTCGCCTTGTCCGCGCAGAGCAGGTTCGTCGTAGCTGCGAATCGTTTCGCCCCAGCCGCCGTTGCTTTGCTGTTTGGCTTTGAGCCACTCGACCGCGCGACGGATGCGCGGGTCGGTTGTCGGGATGCCGATCTGTGTCAGTCCGACGATCACCTGCCAGGTGCCGTAGAGATAGTTGACTCCCCAACGGCCGTACCAGCAGTGATCGTGCTCCTGTTTCGACCAGACGAATTTCAAACCTCGTTGAATCGCCGGATGGTCGATCGACACTCCAAGGCCCGCGAACATTTCGATCATGCGAGCGGTCAAGTCGGCGGTGCTGGGATCGATCATCGCGTTGTGATCAGCGAACGGAACACGAGTGAACAATTCGCGCGTGTTGTCTTTGTCAAACGCGCCCCAGCCACCGTCGCTGGATTGCATCGCCAGAATCCAGCGAGCTCCTCGGTGCACCGCGCTGAGAATTGGTCCCATCGACCGGACTTGAGCCACCGCATCTTCCGCGTCTTCGGCCTTTCCGGCGACGACGGCGGCGACGTCTTTGTCTTCCGGATGCCCGCTCCAATCGTCGAGCAGGAAGTCGGCCGCCCAATTCAGTTCCGGCAGGCAGCGGCTGAGCGCGATGCACACCATGCCGGTGTCGTCGACGTCTGGATAGAATGCATTGCGAAACTCGAACGCCCAGCCGGACGGTTCGGTTTTTGAGTCTCGTTCGGCCCAGTCCCCTCGTTGCCGAATCTCTTGCGACAATAGCCAGCGCATCGATTGTTGCAGCGAAGGATGTTCCGGTGGCACCTCAGCATCGCGCAGAGCAATTGTCGCGATCGCGGTGTCCCACACCGGCGATTTGCACGGCTGCAAGCGGTCGGCGTCGCCTTCAGAAATCGTCAGCCGTTCGAGTTCGAGCAACTGCGACCGGACCTCTGGCGAATCGTCGGAATAGCCGAGGCACCGCAGCGCAACGATGCTCCACACGATCGGCGGGAAGATCGCTCCGAGTCCGTCGCTGTCGGCGAAGCGGTCGAGCATCCATTTTGTTGCCTTCTTGATCGCCCGCTTGCGGAGCGGTCGGATGCGCCAATGGTCGATCGCCTTCAGCGTCGCATCGACGCGGCGAAAGAACAACTCCCAATCGATCAACGTCTTCCTGGTCAGCGCGTCGAGCGTTTCACATTTCGGCATCGACGTCGGCAGTTCTTCCGGCGAGCGAACAAACAGTTCGCGAATGCCTTGTTCGGCCGGCAGCGCCGTGACTGGCCGGAATGCCCACATCAGGCTGAGCGGCACGATGATCGTCCGCGACCAGGCCGACATCTCGGAGATGTTGAACGGCATCCACTTCGGCAGCAGCACGACTTCCGGAGGCACTGCCGGACATTGCTCGTAGGAAATCACGCCAAGCAGCGCGAGATAAAATCGCGTGAAGCTGTTGACCTTCTCGGCCCCGCCCGCCGCGAGGATCGCGTTGCGTGCCCGAACCATGTGCTCGGCATCCGGCGAGTCGCCGACGATCTTCAGCGCGAAGTACGATTTCACGGACGCACTGATCTCCAACGGACCGCCCGGATAAATCGCCCATGCTCCGTCGGGAAGCTGTTGTTGTCGGATGTAACTCGCGCACCGCTTCGATGGCTCGGACTGTCCGCGACCCAAATGCGTCAGCAGCAGGACGTATTCGCTTTCGAGAATCGTGTCCCCTTCCAGCTCGCCGCACCAATAACCGTCGTCATGCTGGATCGAGAAGAGGTAGTCCCGCGCACGACCGATCGCTTCCTGCAAGGGTGCTTGTTCGAGAGTTTGTGCTGCCAGCGTCGCTTCCATTTGCTCGTGCGATTTCCCCGAGTCGCGGCCTCGCACCGGCGTGGTCGGGAACGACGGCCCGCGCCCCAACCGATCGTGAGCTGGATCAAATCGCCGACCACGAGATTCCAGCCAATCCGCACTCATTCCTTTGAAACTCCTGAACAGAAATCAGTCTGCCTTGACCAATTTCGGAGGCCAATCAATTTCAAGTCGCGCGGATCGTAGGCACGCATTTGTTTCGGCCGCAAGTTCAGTTGAAACGTTTGCCGGATCCGTCGAGCGGCGTTACATCATTAGCCACGATGAGCGACGACGTCCGAGCCGGCGAATTATTTGAGATTGAACCGACGACCAGCGGCCGGCACTGGCATATTCCGTGGTGGTTGTTGCTGGCGGTCGCGATCGTCGTCGCCGAGCTGACCACTCATCCGGCGATCGGAGTTGCCGTGTTCTGTTTGAAGTTTGGCCTCAACGACTGGCGGACAGCGGCGTGGCTGTGCCGAGTCGATCCACAGCCGCGACGGTCGCACAGCATCTGGTGGTTTCTGGTCGGCAGCGGCTTCTTGAAGATCTTCCTGATGTCGTCGATCGCGTTTCCGGTGCTCGCCGGCTGCTGGCGAGCGATCACCAAACAGAAAGTCATTGATGAGGTGCGAGTGGCGATGACGATTGGACTGTGCGGCATGTTGTTTTCGTTTGTCGTGAATCACATCGGATTGTATTTCGCCTCGCGCCGCCGGGTCCGAGTCTGGTTGAATCGACAACTGCATCTGTTTCGCGACGGCAACGTCTGGCCGGTGCGGCTGACAGGAACAAATCGGTTACGAGAAGTCCTCAACGGCAGTGCGTTTCCGGCAATCCTGGCGTTCATCTTGGGGATCGCGTGGTTAATCGTCTTCGGATTGCAGAACGCAATCGGTCCGGCAATTACCAGCGGAATCATCGCTTCGGTCTCCGGCCTGATCCTGCTGGGGCACGGATTGTCCGTGAAGCGGATCGTCGCACGGACACCCGAGGAGTGCTGGGGTGACTTACCCGAATTGGAACTGGACGACTCTGAAATGTAGCCCGAGCCCTCGTGGGTCGGCCGATTCGTTCATTGCGGCGAAATCCTCCAGGCCACCTGGGCCTGGGCTACCGGTTGGCGGTCGAGCGTGTGAAGCACCCCCAGACACTCGCGAACCACGATGGACTTGCCGATGCCGACCGTTGCTTTCCAACTGGCTTTCGGCCGTAGCCGAATGCCAGCAGCAACCATCCCGCACACAACCAGCAGACGGCGCGGTCGCGACCCGGCAAACGATCTCGCCATTCCCAGTCCGGTTTGAGCGTCACGCTTCCTTTCATTCGCATCCGGTTTCCCGCGATGGGATGTTCAACTTTCAAAGGCTGACCAGCCAGCAACGCTTGTGCGGTGGTTGAATAATCCAAGCCGCACATGCGCCCCAGCCGTTCCAGTTGAGCCTGCGGTTCCGCGACGAAGTCTTCGTACCGCATCCGCTGTGATTGACGCCGTCGAAACAGGCAGGTGAGCGCGGCCAGCACATTCATGAATGTCCAGAATGCGACCGAATACAACGCCGAACGCGGTTTGATCGGGAATTGCACTCCCGATTTCTGGTCCGCCTCCAATGCCTTCTTGCGTGACCACACCACCGCGCGAGCGTCTCGCACCAAATGCACCAACCGCAGGTCGATCCCACGCAGGTGCGCGAGTAACGCGCCCCGAATCGGATTCTTCGACGAATCGACAATGATCGACTTACCACTCGTCTCGGCAATCGACTGATACAACGCCTCAGTCTGTCGCAGGTACGCATGAAATTCGGAGGTGGGAGAAAACCGCTGCCGCAGCATCCGAGCCAGCTGCACCAAGCCGAGTCCAGAAAATAATTCGATGCGCTTTTGCAAAGCGACATAGCCCTCGACGGTCGCCTCCGGCACGCGACGTTGCCAGCCTTCGCGGACGCGCGTCCAAAAGTCGCATTCGGTTCCCAGTTTGCCGCATGCGCAGACTTCGTTCGATGTCCAACCTGCGCTGTGCAGATTGACCAACTCGCCGACACCAACCACATCGGGATGACTGGCCAGCACAGTATCGAGCAGCGTCGAGCCGCTTCGGCCCGCTCCGATGATGTAGATCACTCGTACCGCTTCGGACATATTACGTTCCTTCGCGCCCATCCCTCAGCAATTAGATCGGCGCGAAGCTGGCCGAACTGTGGCGATTGTGCGGCGCGTCACGGATTTCCCAACGTCGCTGATCGGCGGAATTCGCCGATGGAGCTCACGGCGCAGCCGCGCCGCAGTTCCGACACTCCATCGCGTTGGCCGTCAGTCGACTGCCGCAATGTGAGCAGGTTGCTGGATCAGGAGTTGCGTACTTGCAGAGGCCGGCTTTGACAGGCCTTCGCGCAGCTTGCGCTCCATCTCTTGCTCGGCCAGAGTGAAGAATTTGTTCGCCATCCCACGCATCCGCCAGAACCCAGAGATGACCGTGAAGAACACACCGACGAACAGAACCTTGAACAACACACCGAAAATCGAGATCGAGGAGGTCATCGCGAGAACCCTCCATCAACCGTCTGGGATCGTTTAGGACTGTGGCACCGAGGCTACCGTTTTCACGCCCAAACTCTAACCTCTGCGGCGTTTGTTTACGCTATCCCAAGCCGAAAGGAACTGCGATGCCCACACTCGGAGGCATACCCCGGAACATTTCGCAATGCCGATGGTTCGCGATCTCGCTCGTCTTCTTGGGTTTCACGCTGAACGCTTGGGCGGACGAGAACCCGGCCAAGTTCGCCAAGTGGGAGAAGACGATTGCAGCGTTCGAAGAGGCCGATCTGAAGCATCCGCCGAACAAGGGGGGCATCCTTTTCATCGGCAGTTCGAGCATCCGGATGTGGGATGTGCAGCGATCGTTTCCCGAACTGCTAGTCGTCAATCGGGGATTCGGCGGATCGCAGATTGAAGACTCGACGCACTTCGCTGAGCGAATCATCGCCGCTCACCAACCGCGAGCGATCGTGTTCTACGCCGGCGACAACGACATTGGTTCCGGCAAGTCGGCCAAGACCGTCGCGTCACACTTCGAGCAGTTCGTCGCCAAGGTGCGTGGCAAGTTGCCGGAGACACACATCCTGTTCATCGCCATCAAGCCCAGCGGGTCACGCTGGAAGTACGTCGAAACACAGCGTGATGCGAACGCTCGAATCCGCGCGTTCTGCGAGCGTGGGCCGAAGCTGACGTTTGTTGATGTCGTGAATCCAATGCTCGGCAAAGACGGACTCCCGCGCGACGAACTGTTTCTCAAAGACAAGCTGCACATGACGCCGGCCGGCTACAAAGTCTGGAACGATTTGCTGCGTCCGCACTTATCCAAACTCACGCCAGTCGATCCCGGAGCGGCAGCGTTGTTGAAGGCCAAACGGGTCGTGTTTCTTGGTGACAGCATCACCTACTCCGGCCAGTACATCGCGTACTTAGAGACGTTTCTCGCCACGCGATTTCCGAATCGACCGACTGAGTTCATCAATCTCGGCCTGCCGAGCGAGACCTGTTCCGGCTTGTCCGAAGACGGGCACGCGGGCGGCAAGTTTCCTCGGCCGGATGTGCATGAGCGACTGCACCGAGTACTCGACAAGCTGAAGCCGGACCTTGTTGTTGCCTGCTACGGAATGAACTGCGGTATCTATCTGCCGTTCGCCGAGGAGCGATTCGCGAAGTACCAGGACGGCATTCGTCGACTGCGAGCCGCGGTCGCGGCGGCCGGAGCCAAGGTCATCCACCTGACTCCGCCAACCTACGATCCGCAGCCACTCAAGGGAGGCGGCAGCAAAGAATACAATGGAGTGCTGGATTGGTATTCCGAGTGGCTGATCTCGCAGCGAGCGAACGGCTGGACGGTCATCGACATTCATGGTCCGATGAACGCGCACCTCGCGGCGCGCCGCAAACAAAACCCGAAGTTCGTGCTCGCCGGGGACGGCGTTCATGCCGGCACGACCGGTCACTGGCTGATGACACAAGTCATCATCGACGCCATGTTCGGCTGGCCGAACACACGACCGGTTGTTGAACTCGATGGCGAGTTCTTGGGTACCGACGAACAAATGCTCGTGCCGCTGCCGGTCGATCCGACTTGGAACCCCGACTCCCTCGAGCTGACGTCGGCTCGAGAATACTTTGCGACGTTCGACGTGAAGTCGGCGGTCGCGAACGCTTCCCGATACGACGTGCTGCAAAAGGGAGAATGGATTGGCTTCGTGACTGCCCACGAACTCCGTACCGGGCAGAGCGACCTGACTCAGTTCAAACCGTTCGCGCCGACGCAGCACGCAGCGGAGTTACTGAAGCTCGTCCAACGTCGACAGCGGTTGCAGGGAGATGCGTGGCTGAATGACGTCGGGCACTTGCGACCCGGCATGGCGAAGGGTCAGCCGATCGCGGAAGCAACCGCCGAAGCCGCCGAGTTGAATCAGCAAATCGAAAAACTCGCGCGGCCGGTTCACATCAACCTGGAACTCAAGCCGAATGCCGAACCGTTCCCCGGCAAGAAGTCCGACTGGAATGGATTCGATCGCTACGAGTTCGATGTCGCTGGCAAGTCCGCCAGCGTCGTCGTCCCCAAGAAAGTTGGCGCAGGCAGACCGTGGGTCTGGCACGGCGAGTTTTTCGGACACAAGCCGGCTCCCGATATCGCGCTGCTCGGGCACGGATTTCACATCGTCTACTTGAGTGTGCCGAACATGCTCGGCTGCCCCGACGCCGTCTCGCACTGGAACTCGCTGTATCGCGAGTTAACTCGGCGCTACGGCTTCGCGAGCAAGCCAGCACTGGTCGGTCTGAGTCGCGGCGGCTTGTACTGCTACAACTGGGCGGCCGCGAATCCAGACAAGGTTGCTTGCATCTACGGCGACGCTCCAGTCTGCGACTTCAAAAGCTGGCCCGGTGGAAAGGGGAAGGGCCAGGGGAGTGCGGGCGATTGGAACCTGGTCCTCGAACGCTTTCGTTTCGCGGATGAAGCCGAAGCTATCGCCTGGAAGCTGAATCCGATCGATAACCTCGCAGGAATGGCCGCTGCGAAAGTTCCATTGCTGCACGTCTTCGGCGATGCCGACGAGGTCGTGCCGTGGGACGAGAACACCGGCCTGATCGCCGAGCGATACCAAAAGCTTGGCGGCAAAATCGAACTCATCCGCAAGCAGGGAGTCGGTCATCATCCACACGGCTTAGAAGACTCGACGCCGATTATCGAATTCATCCGCAAGCACGCCGTTCCTTGAGAGGTGCGATCGAAAATCGGGTGCGAATCTCGCTGGCTTTCTTTCCACGTTCTCCCGTTTCGCACCCCGCAGGTTTACACGGCGACGTCGAACGGATCTGAACTGTCCCCTCGAAGCCCTCGAGGAACGCATTCGCCCGAGTGCCACCATCACTGCCTGCGTCTCGCAAGCCACCTAGCTTGCTCGATTTTTCTGCGAAATCCCGACCAGGCGCTGACATTCAAGGGAGATGACGCTGAACAATGCCAAGCATTGTTTCGTGCAAGTGGCCGTTGGTGGCGAGGATGTGCGTCTTCCTGAGCGGCAGCGGTTGGCCAGAGCAGGTGGTGACTCGGCCGCCAGCTTCTTCGACAAACAGCCGGCCGGCGGCGAAGTCCCACGGAGAGAGTTCGTACTCGAAGTACGCTCCGAATTGCCCGCAGCCGACCATGCACAGGTCGATCGTCGCGGCTCCCAGGCGGCGGATGCAGTGAATGTTGTGACCGAAAAGTTCGCGTATCGCGGACAACGTGGCCTCCATAAGCGCGCCGCGGTCGTAGTAGAAGCCAAGGCCGATCAAAACTTCGTCGAGGCGTCGATGTTCGGAGACACGCGCTCGCTGAAGGTTGTGAAAGGCTCCGTGACCGCGCGACGCGACAAAACTGTCGCCGCGAGCGGGATTCAGGATCACTCCGCAGACCGGTTGCCCAGCTCGGTAGTAAGCGACCGAGATGCCGAACTGCGGAATCCCATGCAAGAAATTATTCGTGCCGTCGATCGGATCGATGACCCACAGATGCTCTGCATTCGCGTCGGCGAAGTGTGCTTCCTCGGCCAGGATCGCATGGTTCGGGAACTCGCGACGAATAACTTCGACAATCGCGTGCTCAGATTCGACATCGGCCACCGAGACACGGTTGAAGCTCGGCTCGCCAGGTTTAGATTGGCTGACAACGTTCGCGAAGTTCTGAAAGTGTCGCAGCGCGACTTCGGCTCCGGCATGGGCAGCAGATTCGGCGATTCGCAGTTCAGGAGGCATCAGCGATCAGCCTTGTTTGGCTCGAAGCACGACTTGCAGTCCGAAGGTCTCCTCGAACAGCGAGCCGTTTTGCTTGAGCGCGAGTTGTTCGAGTGACAAGTCCTCGGCATTCGGAATCTGAATGACGAGGCGGTCGTCTTCACGCTCGCAGGTCAGGTCCGGGATGCGTTGCGAGTACGAACGGTCAAGCGCGATGGCGACCCGCAACAGCGCGGCAAGCTTGCTGACGGTAACGCGACTGTCTCGGTCGAGCGAGGCGTAGCCAGGATGAGTCGGCTTCGGAGAGGCTCGGCGGTGATACCGGGCAATGAGCGCGACGAGCAATTGATCTCGCCGAGTCAGCCCAAACAGTTCTCCGTTTTGGATCAGGTACATCGCGTGCTTGTGGTAGCTGGTCGTATTGACGTACAGGCCGATCTCGTGCAGTAACGCGGCGACGTGCAACAACAGGCCGGTGCGAGCATCGAGTTGATGTTGTTCTCGCAACTGCTCGAACAGCTTCTTGGCCAGCAGCGCCACGTGCGCGGCGTGCTGCTCGTCGAAATTGAACTTGCGGCCGAAATCGATCGCGGAGCGAATGACTTGCTCGGCGAAGTCCTCTGTCCACGCGCCGCGCACAGCCATGTCTTTCAACAGACCGTCACGAAGATTGACGTTCGTGACTAAAATGTGATCGAGGCGCAACGTCCGGGCCAGCAGACTGTACGCCAGCAGGGCGGGACCAAGCGTTTCGGCATCGGGAAATGCAATTTGGTACTTCTGCACGATCTCGTCGGGAGAGAGTTCCAACACCTTGTCGGTGAAGCGCTCGAGCGCTGCAGTTGAGACCTTGCCGAGTTGCTGAAGTTTCTTTTCGGGCAGAATCTGTGATGCCGCAAAACGGACATCGCCTCCCAAAGCAATCAATTCGGTCGAGCCTTCGGGGGGAACGTGCATGACGATCTCTTCGACCGTACGGCCGATCTGGCTCTGCATGATCGAGCGGACCTTCAGCTTCGGCAGACGATGCTCTTCGAGCATCTCGCGCAACCGCAGCGACCCAAGTCGGTAGGTGTGCGAGTACGCCACTTGACCGTTCTGCACCAACAGAACTTCCGTGCTGCCGCCGCCAACTTCGACCACGACCGTCTTGGCTGACGCGAGCATCCGTTCCGAATCGAGGAATGGCTTGATGCCGACGAACGTGATCCGATTGACCTCAGCCTCGTCCAGCGCTTCGACGGTCAGGCCGGTGGCAATATAGACGCGGTCGATGAACGACAAACGATTCGACGCCTCGCGCACCGCGCTGGTGGCGACAACTCGAATTTGATCCGTGCTGGTGACTTGGTATTCGCGCAACAACTGGCGATAGCTGACGAGCACCTTGACGCAGTCCTCGATGGTGCCGCGTTTGATCGCGCCGCGCGTGAACGTGTCTTTGCCGAGGTCCACTCCTTGCGACACCGTTTCCAAAATGCGGATGCTGCCAGCACCATCAATCTCAGCGATGGCCATGCGGATAGCGGTGGTGCCAATATCGATAACCGCAACCGGGCGAGCGGCGGGACTAGCGGCAGCAATCTCGATGGGTACAGCGACGGTCACATGCAGGTCCTTCGCCTCTGGGCCACTTCTTCACGGGTCGTACGACTTTCGCCGGACGACTCAAACAGCTCGTACGGCCTCGATCGCTTCACCTCGACTCGGATAATGCGTCCAAAGCCTGGTCAAATTCATCGTTTGCAGCACGTCAAGCATGTCGGGCGAGGCGTTGCAGAACGCCGCTTGGCCTCCTTTGCCACCCGCCTTTCGACACACCTTGATCACCACACTGATGATGATCGACCCCAACATCTGCTCAGCTTTGAAATCCACGACAACATGCACCAGTGACGGATCGTCGAGCACTTCCAGGGTCGCGTTGGATTCCAGGTGAACGTCGTGATAACGGAATGCGCTGGCATCCCCTTGAGGGATGACGATCAGGACGTTTCCGTCGCGTTCCAGGCGAAAAACTTTATTGGTCATTGGCAGGAAAATTTGCACGGGGCTTGCGGAAGAAGTAAGAGGGTGAGTTCTCACTCAACCGGGGCGGGATTATGGACCGTCTCGTCAGGGATTTCTATGCGGTACGAAATCCGGAAGCAAATTCTTCAGGAGTGCTTCGGCAGCGATTCGGTGCGCCAATTCGTTCGGATGCGCATCAAATCGGTTAGCCGTGAGCCCCCGCGACGAAAACGGTGTCAGTTCAGGCTCGAGGTCCAAAATGGGAATCTCGCGTGCCTGGCAGTACTCGACGATCTTCCGATGAGCCTCGCGAAACGGGTATTCCGGCCCCAGATTGTGCAGGAACGGAAAGACGACCAAGCGAAAGTCTGTGCCGTGTGTCTTACACAACGCCTGCATTTCATCCAGTTTCAGCGTCATCTTTTTCCAGGGCTCGCCCGAGTAGTACTCTTGAACGAACGAGAAATATCCACGCACATCTTTCAGCGTTGCTTGTCGAACCCGGAAATAGAGCCAATTGAAAAAATACGTATCGCGAAACAGAAAAAAAGTCGGCGAGTGCTTACTCAAGTCCTGGTAGTACGTCCGATGCCGCTCGTGAAATGTCTCGATGTCATTGAGACACAGCACATAGACCGCCGTGTCCACGCGATGGCCGTTCTCAAAAAGCACTTTTAGAATTCCATCGATCCAGAATAAGTCAGTACCGGCGTCGGAGAGATTGGACACGATGACTCGCCCGTTCGAGGCCGGTTCGAGCGCCGCTCGCACGCGATTGCTGAAGCGGTCACGTACGTCCTTCACACCCTGCGCGAATGTAAAACTATCACCAAGGAACACCAAATGCCGCTGGTCTTTGGCAAGCCGCGTCGGGTAGTCGCGGTCATCGCGAATCATCAGCCCTTCGCCAGGACGAATTTCAAATCGATGTTTATCCACATGCAGCTTGAACCACTTTTTCGACACGTTGGTCATATTGAACGAGTCGGAAGCATCATAGACCAACGCAAAATACAACTCGATCGTGGTCAGCAGCGCCAACGCCATCCACGTCGACAGCCCTGCGTTCACCCAACTCAATCGTTTCGGTTGGCCACGCCACTGGCCTCGCAGCCGCAACAGCAACCAAAAGACCAAACCGCCGGCGATCAGCCAGAATACCATTCCCCACAAATAGCCGTCTGACAAATACAACAACACGTCAAGGGTTCCTCGTCCGAACTTTCTTCGCGAGCATCATCGGCGTGCGATGCGGTTTCGTAAAGTCGCCGTCTACAGGTGAGTGCCGCCGACGGCGAGCTTAATCCACTCCGACAGTAGCGAGTTCATCAGACACAGCCGCCACGTCCGCAGCGGACAATTCACCGCGTGCATCTGCGTAACCAACCAGCAAAGCGAGGTCGGCGAGCCGATTGATGCGGCGCGGTATTCCACCGCTGAGCTCCGCGATCTCCACCAGAGCTTCGTCATCAAAGATTGCAGTTCGAGCACCTGAAACTTCCAGCCGAAACTGTATGTATCGCGCTGTCTCGTCAGGTGACAGCGCCTGCAACATCGCTCGGACGGCGAGCCGTTCTTCGAATCGCGGAAGCCGAGCTAATCGGGACAACAACAGCCGATCTCCCAGGAGGATCAGCGAGAATGCTCGTTGCGGTGGCTGCTGAAAATTGAGCAGCAATTCCAATGCCTGCAGTGTCGCCGGGTCGTCGATGAGATGCGTGTCATCGATGACCAGCACGGGGTGGCGTCCTGCGCTCGCGTGCTCGTCCAAGGACCGCTCAATCATTCGCAGCGCTGCACCTCGCGGAAACACGGAGGGTGTTGGCCTATCGGAAACGACAGACTCGCCACCCAGTCGAATCGCAACGTCGGTCAGGAGATCGTCGGCAGACATCTGCGGAAACACCAAGTTGATCCATGGCCCGATTTGCCGGCCCAAGTTATTGGCCAAACGATGTGTGACGAATGTCTTTCCGGCGCCCGTCGGGCCAACGAGCACGCCCGCCCCTTTTTGGTTTTCGATCAGGTAACGAAGCTTCAACAAGGCGGCTTGGTGGGTCTGACTCGGAAAGAAGAACTCCGGTTCGAGCGTGTTCTCGAACGGCCGTCGCTTCAACTGCCAATACTGCGAGTACATGATCGGTGTGTCCCTTGCCGCCATCCTGTGGGAGCAAACATTCGAATCTGATTACCGCATTTCGAGACTGCAGAAAGGACGCTCTGAAGTTTTCGCCAATCGGCGTTGCGGCTCGAATTCGATTTGTCCTGTGAGCATGGCGACTCGCGATTCAACGGACGTTGCGGAGGCCAGAACTAGGGCACTTGCCGATTGCTCTCGCGAGCTTTGGTGGTTTGCTGGAGTTACCAATCCCAATGGCAGCAAACGCGGGCTCGACTTCACTCGAGGAAAAAGATCCGTCGTGGGAAGTGGTTCTGCGTCCGAGAGGACACCCAGCGATTGAGGCTCGGAGCCTCCGCCGATGCGTGCTTCATCGAACCCCGACACTTTGTTGAATTCTGCAAGGTCCATCTCGGTGATTGGGTCATCAAATCCTGGCGTGCCGCTTTTCCAATTTGATATGACGAGCCCGCAAACAAATAAGACGCCAGCAACCGTCGAAACGATCCGCATGCGGCGCGACCGCAATGCTGTGAGCAATCCGTTCGCACTGCTTCTTTGCGGAACCTTTTTGAGCCGCGACGACTTGTCCTCGGATCGCGACTTGGGCGTGGTTTCCGTCAGCTTCGCAGCAAAGAGTTTGCCTGGCGGAGTCGTCTCCGAGTCGGAAAACTTCGCGGTCGGCAGCGCAACGGCTGCTTCGATCGCAGCCAAAATTGTTGGGTCGGTAGTTCCCCTGTCGTGCGGGTCTTCGCACGCGAAAATCGAAAACAACACGGAAGCCGAGCACCCTTCAGGTTTGATTTCGAATTTCGATGGCGATTCAGACACAGTCAACTCCCGCGAGACGAGGATGTCTTTTCGAGAGATCGGCCGCAAATCTGGCAAACTTTGACGATTTTGCGGCTTGGGTGATTTATTCCGCCGAACTAGCCATTGGTTCGACGAAACCTGAATCCTCCTCGAACTCATCCCCACGGATGTTATTGTGCCCTCCCGATGGTCGCCGAATCCCCCTTCATTCTGTTGCTCGCTGATTCGTTTTCGCTGCGCGGAACGAGCGCGTACACGTTGCGTCTGGCTGAACAACTGCCGCAGCATGGCTTTCGAACTCAAATCGTTTGTCCCTGTGCTCGCATGGTGAAAGGCGACCATCGCGACGAGTTACCGATCGAAGAATATCCGCATTTGCTTACACCAGTTTTGGGACAGGTGGTGCGGCGCTGGCTGCTCACAGACCTTTGTGAAGACCCACCCGCGTTGATTCACATTCAGTCGCGGCACCTGCTGCCGTCAGGGACATGGTTATCCAAGCGTCTGGGCTGTCCGTTCGTGCTGACGATGCAGGACTTCCTTCAACCGCGTGAGCGATTGCCGTTCTCAGAGGTTTGGGGGCATCACATCATCACCGTCAGCGAGGTGGTGCGCACCGAATTACTGCACCGCGCGAAACTTAAACCCGAGTTGTGTTCGGTGATCCCCACCGGCGTCGACGTACCGGCAGAGTTACCGCGTCCGATCTTTGAACCGCACCGCACGCCTGTGATCGGGACCGCCGGACCGCTCGAAACGGTCAAAGGCTTTACGTATTTCTTGGGAGCCGCTCAGCGAGTCGTCGCAGCGGACGTCGCCGCCGAGTTTCTGGTGGCCGGAGCCGGTCCCGAGGAAGCCAACCTGCGCCGCCTGGCACGCGAATTGGAGATTGCTGATCGAGTCACTTTCGTACCGAACTTGCTGGACTTGTCGCAGTCGTTGTCGGCGATGGACATTTTTTGTCTGCCGTCCCTGCGTCAAGGACTCGGCACTCTGATGCTGGAGGCGATGGCACTCGGACGACCAGTCATCGCCAGCGACGTCGACGGTGTCGACTCGATCGTCCGGGACAACGAGACGGGGTTGCTCGTACCGCCATCCAACAGCGAAGCCCTGGCTCACCGAATGCTCGAACTGCTTCGCGACCCGTTCCGAGCACGCCGCTTCGCTGACGCCGCGAGCCAAATGGTACGGCGAGACTTCAGCACGGCTCGCATGGCTCAGCAAACAGTCGCGGTCTATCAAAAAGTACTCGGCATCCATCATGCGGCTGTCGCCTGATGGTTCAAGGCGCAGTCCCACAAGGTGTGAGCGTCAGCCCCCTTGCCACTCCACAAGCCATTTCCAGGTTTTATTTTTTCGATCGAGACCGGCCAGAAGATAAACCGTACCACCATCGCGAAAATTGAACTCAATCCACCAGCAAGGTGGCAATTGAGCAGGCGGCGTCAGATGCCGCACGACTTTCGCGAGCCGCTCTGGAGCATCGGTGGTGATGCGCTCCATCCCCTCGTCCTGCAACCACAGAGCACGCTCCGCCGAGTTCACCGTCCAGACACACGAATACATCGAATCCGTGCGATGTCACCCGGCTTACGCTGCACGAGATCGTTGATGTCCAGCCCATCCAGTTTCCCAGCCAGAGCTTTTCTGATGAGCTGCTTGGTCGGCGGAATAACTTGTTCGCGGCCGCGATTCTTGCGAACAGACTGCACCGTCACCCACATCGCCAAACGATTGCGAAGCGCACGTTTCACAGCGACGATCGTGTCAAAGTCGAGGCCGATGAGTACGGTTTGATCGCGAGTGGTCTTCGCCGCCGACAAGACGCGAACAAGTTCTGGAATCGCGTCGACGCCACACTTCATCTCGATGAACAACCGCTTGCCTTGAGGCACGATTGTGAGGACTTCGGCAAGTGTCGGTATTCGCTCACCGACAAACTGCGGCGACTTCCATGAGCCGACGTCGCGTTTTTTGAGTTTCGCAAGCGTACAATCCTTCACGGCCCAATCCACTCCGCCCGTTCGCAGCATCGTGTCGTCGTGAATCGCAACGAGTTGTCCATCGGCCGTGCGCTGCACGTCGATCTCAGCGGCATCGGCTCCCTGCTGCCATGCAAGCTGAATTGCGGCGAGCGTGTTCTCTGGGGCATCTGCTGATGCACCGCGATGCGCGATGATTTCGGGAGTCATCACGTCCCCTTCGAAAGCACATCCAACATCGCTCGGCAAAAGTCGGGCAGGTCGTCCGGCTTGCGGCTCGACACGAAATGCCGATCGACGATGACCGCGGCGTCGGACCAAATGGCCCCCGCGTTGATCAGGTCATCCTTGATGCCCGGCGAGCCAGTCACCTGTACGCCGCGATACACGCCCGCCGAGATCGGCATCCATCCGCCATGACAAATCGCCGCGACCAATTTGCCAGCCGTCGCGAACTCCCGAATCAACTGCAACACCTTCGGATCGCGTCGCAGCTTGTCCGGCATCCAGCCACCGGCACAGATCACACCGTGAAAATCCGCCGACTCCATCTCAGAGATCAACGCATCCGGCACGCACGGATAACCGTTCTTGCCGACGTATCGCTGGCCGGCCTTCGGCCCGGCGATCGTGACGTGAATCCCAGCCTCGATCAGTCGCAACTTGGGATACCACAGTTCGAGGTCTTCGTAGGCATCCTCGACGAAAATCAGAATGCGGCGGTCGATAAGCGATCGGGGCACGGCAAGCTTTCTCACGCGTCGTAATACATGGTGAACTCAAACGGATGCGGCCGTTGACGCAGAGCATCCACTTCGTTGGTGGTCTTGTACCAAATCCAGGTGTCGATCACGTCTTCTGTAAAGACGTCCCCTTTGAGCAAGAACTCGTGGTCGCGACGGAGCGCCGCGAGGGATTCCTCAAGCGAACTCGGCACTTGGGAAACAGACTTCAACTCTTCCGGTTCGAGGTCGTACAAGTCTTTGTCGAACGGCGGACCGGGGTGCGTGCGGTTTTGGATGCCGTCGAGCGCGGCCATCAGCACCGCACTCATGGCGAGGTAGCCATTGCATGAGGCATCCGGGATGCGGAACTCGAGGCGGCGGCTTTCGGGGTTCGGATTGTGAACCGGGATGCGAATCGCCGCCGAGCGGTTGCGGTAGCTGTAGGCCAGATTGATCGGAGCTTCGAAGCCCGGGACAAGTCGCTTGTAGCTGTTGGTTGTCGGACAGCAGAACGCCATCAACGCTGGTCCGTGTTTAAGAATCCCGCCAATCGCGCACATCGCCAGCTCGCTGAGTCCTCCGTAACCGGAGCCTGCGAACAACGGCGCGCCGTTCTTGAACAGCGAGAAGTGCAGATGCAGGCCAGAGCCGTTGTCGTTCCAGAGCGGCTTAGGCATGAAGGTCGCCGACTTGCCGTGTCGAGCGGCGACGTTCTTCACGAGGTATTTGTAGAGCAACAGGTTGTCAGCGGTACGCAGCAACGGAGCGTATCGCATGTCGACTTCGCATTGGCCGGCGGTCGCCACTTCGTGGTGCTGCCCTTCAACCTCGATGCCGCATTCCATCAGCTTGAGCATGATCTCGGTGCGCAGGTCTTGCAGCGTGTCAGCGGGCGGCGTCGGGAAGTAGCCCTCTTTAAAACGAATCTGGTAACCGGCGTTCGGTCCCGTCGAACCTTTGCCGCGGTTCCATTGACCTTCGACGCTGTCGATATGGTAATACGCTTCGTGCTCGTTCTGATCAAACCGGACATCGTCGAACACGAAGAACTCAGCGGCCGCCCCGATGTTCGCGACGTCGGCGACACCGGTTTGCAGCATGTAGTTCATCGCCTTGCGAGCAACGTTGCGCGGATCGCGCGGGTAATCCTGCCGAGTAGTCGGGTCTTGGATGTTGCAGGTTATCGCCAGCGTCCGGCTGAGGAACGGATCGACGATGGCAGTCTCGGCCACGGGGACCAGCAGCATGTCGCTCTCGTTGATCGACTGCCAGCCGCGGAGCGAACTGCCACTGAAGCCGAAGCCATCCTCGAAGCTGCGTTCTTTCAGAATCTTGGCCGGGATCGTGACGTGTTTCTGAGTCCCCGGAAAATCCATGAAGCGCAGGTCGATCGCCTGGATTTCCCGTTCACGGCAGAGAGCCAGCACTTCGCGCGGTGTCATCGGTCAAGCCCCAATCCCAAGTGTCTGACGAGGTGGCATATCGTAACGGCCATCTGGGAGGAATGAAGAATGCGGACACTTGCCATCGTGGCAAACCCTGCCGACGACGCCCAAGACGGCGACCGCTCCCGGCACAGCGGTTGTGCGCATCCTCCGGTTAACGGCGGGACTTGCCGGTCAAATCTGGCTGTGGAACAGAGTCGATGGCAAGCCCGCAATCCAAGCTGGACGATGAATTTGCCCGGTTGAGAACCGTGAATTGCACGGTTATCATCCCGCTGCGTCGGAGGCTGCCGCCGCCACCGACTTTGCCAAACATGCGGCGAGACACTCGTCGTTAAGGTTTTCTGAATGAGCGAATCAATCACTCTGGAGCTGACCAAAGACCAAAAAGAGATCCTCTTGAAGGGTCTTCGCTTCGTTCGCAGCTCAATCATGCTGGACATCAACGATCAACCGACCGATGCGTCGGAAGAAGAGCGCCGCGCGAACCTTCGCCAGGTGACGGAATTGGCCGAGCACGTTAATCGTGCTCCGGTCATGGCGCACTGAGCACCATGCTTTACGAGCACGTCTGCGTCGAGAGTCTCGCTTGCGAATTGCCGCCTCACGTCGTGACGTCGGATGAGATTGAACAGCAACTCGCTCCGGTTTACGAGCGACTCGGTTTGCCGTTCGGACGACTCGAACTGATGACCGGCATTCACGAGCGACGCTTCTTCGATCGGGGCGTTAGGCCGAGTCAGATCAGTTCGATCACCGCACGCAAGGCGCTCAATGCCTCTGGGCTGAAAGCCGACGACATCGGCCTGCTCATCCACGGTTCGGTCTGCCGCGATCAACTCGAACCGGCAACGGCTAGCGGAGTGCATCACGCGGTTGGTCTTCCGAAGAGCGCCGCGATCCTTGATGTCAGCAACGCGTGTCTGGGATTGCTCAACGGGATGCTCGTCCTGGCGAACATGATCGAACTCGGACAAGTCCGAGCGGGCATCGTGGTCGGGACGGAGGACGGACGCGATCTCGTCGAAGGTACGATCCATTCGTTGTTGACCAGCCCGGACGTGACTCGGCAGAGCATCAAGCTCGACTTCGCATCACTGACGATTGGATCGGGTTCGGCAGCCATCGTGCTCTGTCATCGAGACCTCAGCCGCAGCGGCCATCGTTTGCTCGGCGGAGTTTGTTTGACGGACACCAGCCACCACGAACTCTGTGCCGGCGGAGTGGAATCGGTCACTGCCGATGGCCGACCGCGCATGCAAACCGATTCCGAAGCTCTGTTGCACGCCGGCATCGAGCTCGCCGCTGCGACGTGGGATCGCTTCCAACTGGAACTCGGCTGGCAAACCGCCGAAGTCCAAAAAGTTTTCACCCATCAAGTCGGCAAGGCACACCGCAAGCTCCTATTAGATCGACTGGGCCTGTCGGCAGAGATCGACTTTCCAACCGTCGAATTCCTCGGCAACACGGGAGCCGTCGCTCTACCAACCGCTTTCGCCCTCGGCGTCGAACGCGGGCACGTCGCTCCCGGTGACCGAGTCGCGCTGCTGGGCATCGGCAGCGGCTTGAGTTCGATCATGCTGGGCATCGAGTTGAACGCTAACTAAACCGCAGCGACAGTCAGGACGATCGCCTTCCGAAACTTCGATTTCAAATCCGCTGGAGCGCTCGCCCTGACTGTCGCTTCGGGTTAGTGTGCTGTGTATTCGAAACCCTCCGGCAACGCCGATTGAGGAACCGCTGGAATGAATCACGTCTTTGGTTGCGGTTTGTTTGTCATCGCGATCTGTTCGTGGACCTCGCTGCGCGCCGAAGAGCCAACCGTCGATCCCGAAGCCAACAAATTCTTTGAGTCGAAGGTTCGCCCGGTGCTGGTCGCTCGCTGTCTGAAGTGCCACGGCGAGTCACAGCAAAAGGGCCAACTGCGACTTGATTCGCGTGAAGCTGTGCTCAAAGGTGGCGAGAACGGTGAGGTCGTCGTCATCGGCAAGCCGGCCGAGAGTCTCATCGTCGCAGCCATCAACCGGACGGGGCTGGAAATGCCGCCTGACGCGCCGCTGAAAGAGAACGAGATCGCCGCACTGACCGAGTGGGTTCGACGCGGCCTGCCCTGGCCGACCGACAATGGCAAGTCGCGAGTCCTCACTCCCGGCGGCCAGGGGATCACCGATGCCGATAAACAATACTGGGCCTTCCAACCGATCCGCGATCCAAGTGTCCCCGATTTGAACTCTGCAATTTCAAATCTGAAATTTCAAATTCGCAATCCAATCGACCACTTCATCGCTGCGAAACTCGTGACCGATGGATTTACTCCCGCTCCCGAAGCCGACCGACGCACGCTGATTCGACGTCTGACCTTTGACCTTACCGGCCTGCCACCGACTCGTTCCGAGATTGTCGAGTTTGAAAGTGACTCGCGTGACGATGCCTACGAGCGACTCGTCGATCGGTTGCTCGACAGCCCAGCCTACGGCGAGCGTTGGGCGCGGCACTGGCTCGACCTGGTCCGCTACGCCGAATCGGACGGCTATCGCAAAGACGATTACCGGCCACACACCTGGCGGTATCGCGACTACGTCATCCGCTCGTTCCAAAGCGACAAGCCATTCGACCGCTTCGTGCAGGAGCAAATTGCCGGCGACGAGATCGCTCCCGAAAATCCAGACGCTCTCGCCGCAACCGGTTACTTGCGACTGTCGCTCTACGAATACAACCAGCGCGACGCACGGACGCAGTGGAATGAAATCCTCAACGACATCACCGACGTGACCGGCGACGTGTTTCTCGGCTTCGGCATGGGTTGCGCGCGATGCCACGATCACAAGTTCGACCCGATCTTGCAGAAGGACTATTTTCGTCTGCGAGCCTTCTTCGCCGGCATCCTGCCGCAGGACACACAGCCGCTGGCAACCAAAGCCGAGATCGAAGCTCACCAGGCCAAGCTGTCCGAGTGGGACGCGAAGACCGCCGACATCCGCGCCAAGCTGTCCGAACTCGAAGCCCCGCATCTCGCCAAGTTGAAGGCCAGCGCGATCTTCAAGTTTCCGGCGGAAATCCAAGCGATCCTCAAGACAGATGACGTCGGCAAGTTAGCACCGCTCGACCGGCAACTCTACGACCTGGCTTACCGCCAAGTGCAGTACGAACACGAACAAGTCGGAGCAAAGCTCAAGGACGAGTCCAAAAAGAAATGGGACGAACTGCGAGCGGAACTGAAAAAGTTCGACGACCTCAAGCCCGCCACACTGCCGATCGGTTACACCGTCACGGATGTCGGCCCGATTGCGCCGGCGACGGTGATCCCCGGCGACAAATCCGAGACCGACATCGTCCCGGGATTGCTCTCCGTGCTCGACGATTCTCCGGCCAAGATTCTCCCGGCTCCGAACGCGCCGCGATCCACTGGTCGACGAACCACGTTGGCTCGTTGGCTGACCGCAGCCGACAATCCGCTCACGCCGCGCGTGATGGTCAATCGCATCTGGCAGTACCACTTTGGAAAAGGTTTGGTCGCAACAACCAGCGACTTCGGCCGCCTCGGCGAATCGCCAAGTCATCCAGAGTTGCTCGATTGGTTGGCGAGCCGCTTCGCCGGGCGCGCAACCGTAAAAGACTCCGAGCTCACTCCCTGGTCCTTCAAATCGTTGCATCGACTGATCGTCACATCCGCAACCTACCGGCAGTCGGCAACAAATCCGAACGCCGAACAGCAACAGCTTAAAGACCCGGCCAATCGACTTCTTTGGAGAGCGAACATTCGCCGGCTCGATGCTGAACAAATCCGAGACTCCCTGCTGCTAGTCGCCGGTAAGCTGGATGCACAGGCGGGTGGGCCAAGCGTTCCCGCCTCGAAGCCACGACGCTCGATCTTTACCGAACAACGCCGCAATTCGCCCGATCCGCTGCTGGACGTCTTCGATTCGGCGGACGGTTTTTCGAGCACTCCCGAACGGAATGTGACAACGACGCCCACTCAGGCGTTGCTGATGATCAACAGCAAAGACTCGCTGGCCCATGCCGCAGCGTTCGCTCGTCGCGTACAGTCCGAAGCGGGCAGCCAACGCGATGATCAAATTGTCGTGGCGTACCGCTTGGCCTTCGGTCGCGAACCGAACGGGGCGGAACGTGCTGCCGCCATCGAGTTTCTTAACCAGCAAGCCGCTCGCAACGCGACAGCGGCTTCGTCCACGCTGACAGATTTTTGCCAAGTGCTGCTGAACTCGAACGAGTTTCTGTACGTCGACTGAAGTCTGCGGGGGACTCTTCCCGCCGATACCCGCTGATCTCGATTCAGGCCTGTCGACGCAACACAAGAATCGGACACTTGGCGTGACGCAAGACTCGTTCGGTGACCGAGCCGAGCAGCACCCGCGCGACTCCGTGATAACCATGCGATGGCATCGCGATCAGGTCCGCGTGAGCTTCATCGGCATAGTCGGCAATCATCAATCCGGGATCCCCTTCACGGATGATCTGAGTGACGTCGGAGGCTTGATGGTCAGCCAAGAATTTCGACAACTGTTGAGCTGCCGCTTGCGTTCGTGAGGAAGCGTTCTCTGCGGCCCAACCTTCCGGAAACATCATTGTCGCCGATGGCAATGTGACGTACAGCACATGCAAATCTTTTGGCTGCGCCACCAATTCCATCGCCGTCCGCAGCGCGTCCGCGGAGGCCGTCGAAAAGTCCACCGGAACCACGACAACTTTCTTCGGCAGCCAACCCATGATGTTCTCCCGTCCGTTTGCCCGGCGTTTAGTGAGCCATAAGAAACGCTAGTGGTTTTCCTCGACCCAGTGCAGGGCGCGCCGAAAAAGTTCTTTGCTGTCGGTGATGTTGAGTTTCTCTTTCATGCGGAATCGGTATGTCTCGACGGTCTTAGGGCTGACTTTGAGTCGCGTAGCAATCTCTTGAGTGTCGAAACTGCTGCCGATGAGCTGGAATACTTCCAATTCACGATCGGAAAGACGCTCTTCGGGGCGATGGCCTTGCCCGAGCACGCTGCCGGCCTGAATGCGGATCAGCAATTTCTCAGTCATGGCTTCGCTCAGATAAATCTTGCCTTCCAGAACTCTCCGGATGGCATCCACGATTTTGTCGGTCGCCTGTTCTTTGGTGATGTAGCCCAAGGCGCCGGCTTGCAGAACGCGCTCGGCGTACAATGATTCCTGATACATGGACCAGACCAGCATCCGCACGGTCTCGCCGCGTGCTTTGATGCGTTTAATGAGATCGAGTCCGTTGCCGGTCTTCAGACTAATGTCGATGACAGCCACATCCGGCTTTGTCTCGCTGATGAGTTGCAAAGCCTCCGCCAAATCGGAGGCTTCGCCGCAGACGAGCAGATCGGCGTTCCGTGAAATGCGCAACGCCAGAGCCTCACGGACTGCCGGATGATCATCGACGATCAGAACGCGAGCCGGTTTGGCGGTTTCGTTTCGCGGCATGTTGCTCTCTCCTCAATTCAACGGCGACAAACTCTCTCATTACTGACTTCGACGGAGCACGAGCATTCGTTGGAAGCGTAATCCATACCACGATTCACGCTCGATGTCTCATTCCCGTTGTCAGAGTGCAAGTCACAATCGTCCCTTTAGGTTTGGCTCGATCAATGGTCAGAGTCGCGCCGATCATGTCGGCCCGATTTCTCATGATCCGCTGTCCGAGTCCTTCGCGTTGCGGCAACGGCCATGGTATTCCGCGACCATCATCTTGGATTCGCAGGACGATTTGCAAATCGTCTTGCTGAAGACTGATGCGAACTTCACGAGCCAGAGCGTGTCGTAACGCATTGCTCAGCGCTTCCTGAGCAATATGGAAGAGATGAGTTCCCACGACATTGTCTTCAATCGCGACAGGACGGTCACATTCGAATGTGCAGGAGACGCGCGATTGCAGACCCGTCCGTTCGACCAGATCCGTCAAAGCCACCATGAGTCCCTGCGAGTCGATCGGAACTGGATTCAGGTTTCGGCTGATGGAACGGACCTCTTCGAGCGTTTTCTGCAAATCCCGCCGCAGCTGTTCGGCCAGTTCGCCCGGCGACAGACGGGATAGCTTCGGTGACAACTTGGACTGGTCGAATCCTTGCCGTTGCGGGGCGGAAGCGCATGAATCAGGGGACAACGACTCGACCAAATCCTGGGCCACCATCGTCAACGCGGTGAGTTGCTGCCCCACGCTGTCGTGCAAATCTTGACCGATGCGGCGCTGCTCGAAAGCAGTTGCCTCGGCCACTTCCCGTTCGAGCCGCTTGTTTTCCGAGAGATCCCGAAGTATGCCGCAGAAAAGACCGAGGTGCGTGATCTCGCTCACTGCCAGATCGGCTGGAAATGTCGAACCATCTTTTCGTCGAGCGACCACCTCGAGACTGTTGCCGATGACTCCCGCTAAGCCGTTTTCCGCTTGCATCCAACCATCACCACTCTGCATTTGACCTTCGGTCAGTGGAACAAACTCTTGAAACCGCCGGCCGATCATTTCATCGAGCGAATGGCCGAACATGCTCAGAGCCGCAAGATTGACCGATTCCACTCGTCCTTGTCGGTCAACGGTCAGCACCGCATTGAAATCGTTGTTGAGAATCGCTTGCAATCGTTCTTGCTTGGCGTACAGCACATGCGTCCGTTCGGAGACGCGTTCCTCGAGTTCGTCGTTGAGTTGACGCAATGACACTTCGGTTCGTTTACGTTCGGTGATGTCGAGACAGGCGCCCACGAGTCTCCACGGAATGCGGCCAGTCGGCGTGTCACGGAACTCCACCTGCCCGTGGGTCGCAAGCCAGCGCACTTCTCCCCCCTGACGAACGATACGTGCTTCGACCCCTTGGCGGCCGTCTCCTGCTGGGTTGATTGCCGCATTAAAGCTTGCGCGGACCTGGCGAAGGTCTTCCAGTTTCACAAATTGAAATCCGTCCTCCAATTTTCGTTCGATCCCGGATTCCACGCCGAGCATCGCGCAAAGTTCGGGTGAATAGCGAACGCAGTCAGTCTCAAAATCGGCGAAATAAGTGCCGATATTGGCCGTCTCATTGGCCAACCGCAGCCTCTTTTCACTTTCACGCAGTGATTCCTCGGCCTCCTTTCGAGCGGTGATATCTATGTGAATGCCAATCATGCGGACGGGCTTACCTGTCGGGCCGTCGATCAACGTGGCGAGTGCGAGAATCCAACGCCAAGAACCATTTTTGTGGCGCATGCGAAATTCCGTTTGGTAGCCGGGCCATGGATTCTCGAGATACCTTCGAATTTTCTCTAACGCTGGTTCGAGATCGTCTGGATGCAAACGCGACTGCCATTCGTCGAACCGATCTCCGATTTCGACTTCCGCATAACCAAGTTGTCCCTTCCACTCACGGGAGTAACGAACAGTGTCTCTGCCGAGTTCCCAGTCAAACAAGCCAACATTCACTCCTTGGATCACGAGCGAGAGACGTTGTTCGCTTTGGCGGAGTTCGTCTTCGATCCGCTTGTATTCTGTGAGATCAACGCCGAGCCCGCCGACAAATCGTTTTCCACTTTCGTCCCGATACGGAAACTTGTGGCACAACCACCAAGACTGCTTGTCGTCAGCCGTTCGCGTTTCTTCGAGAACTTCCAAGGCTCGGTCCGTCTTAAGTACGATCTGATCGTTGGCTCGAAACTGGTCGGCAATCGACTGAGGCAAAAGTTCAAGGTCAGTCTTTCCCTGCCAGTCTTCAAAACGGACTCCAAAATGCCGCTGATGATTCTTGCTGAGAAAAACGTATCGCCCCTCTTCGTCTTTCATCCACCCACAGACCGCGCTGTTATCCAAGAATGATCGTAGTTGCCGCTCCGTGGCACGCACTCTTTCTTCGGCCTGTTTGCGGTCGGAGATGTCATTGATCACCGCCGCCATTTGCATTGGTCGGCCGGTATGATCGTGGATGAGATTGACGACGACGTCTCCCCAAAGATGACCATCTCCCCCTTTGCGAACATAGCGGACTTCGGCGTGATACTCCGAAATATCTCCGCGCCACAAGCGGTTCATCCCGTTGAGAACGGACTCGCGGTCCCCAGGGTGCAGGATGTTCTGGTATGGCGCGTTCAACAGTTCCGCCTGGCTGTAGCCCACCATGAAACAAAAGCGATGATTGACGCGCAGCAGTTGCCCAGTGATCAAGTCAGCCTGGTACATTCCGACTGCGGCACCTTCAAAAGCCGCGCGGTAGCGTAACCCACTTTCGGGTTCATGTTCGTCAACTTGTATTTGCTCCTTAGTGTTCTCAGGCAGCGGTATGCTCGAGTTGACGAGGCTACGCCTGATTGCCACGCTGGTCACCACGGCAACGATTCCGGCCGAGGTCATGAGAAGCAAAGTGACACCAAAGCTGATGCGGATGTCTTGAAGTATCGCTTCCCGGCCGGCGTTGAGACTTTCATCCGTCGGCCAATGCACCAACAACGTCAGGCCACAAAGTCCCAAGAGAGCGAGTGTTGTTGCGAGACCGAGGCTGAGTTTTCTTGAAGTTGTCATGGCTGACTTCGCGGAGATGACCCGTTTGAGCCCGACGGTGTCAGCGGGCTGTCGTTGCTGACGGAGGTGTCGATCTACCCAGGCTCTTGAGGTATGCCAGGAGATCCGCAAAATCGGCCGAGCGAAAGTCCTTGAGCAAACCGCCAGGCATCAACGACTGCGGAAGCGTGCGCCGGGTCTCGATGTCTGACGTTTCGATGCGGATTGTCTGGTTGGTTGAGTTCCGCAATAAAAAGCCCTCTGCCGATTCGTAGACAATCAGGCCGGTATGGACCTTCCCGCGCTTGGTCTCAAACAGAGTCGTTTGGTAGCGGGTCGAGACATCGCGATTTGGCAGCGCGATCGCGACGAACAGATCCTGGCGAGAAAAACGGCTGGTGACACCCGCCAAATCGGGGCCCAGCCCTCGCCGGCCACCGTGACATTGAGCACACGAGCGTTTCTCAAAGAGTTGTCGACCGCGCTCGACATCGCCGGCCGTCCAGTCCACGAGTGCCAGCTGTTCAGTCAACCATGTCAGCGTCTCGGCGTCTCCTCCCAGCGCGCGTGCCGATTCGGCCGGAAACATCTTCGTCAGAAACTCAGTCCAGCGCTGAACCGCTTCATTTTGTGGCCGATAGCCGGGCGGACCAAAAACGAATCCTAAATCTCTTCCGAAGTTTCGAGCCAGTAATTTCGCCGCCTTGTCGCGGATCGGGAATTCCTTCTCATCGGTTCCCAACCGTCGCAACGCCTTCAAGAGCGCGAGCTGTTCATCAGCGGTCTGGTTGGGCTTGAGCGCAGCCAACGCGTTGAGGCAGGCCGTCAGCACTTCCACTCGTGATTCGTCCAAGCCCTCGACGAATCGATCTCGATCCCGTTCCTCCGGCTGCTGAGCGAGGATGACCAGAATCGCTCCACGAACCTTGAACTGCTCCAATTGGCGCCGCAGCAATTCACGATGTTCGGGCTGTTTCGATTCGCCGATCAGAAACACGACATCGTTGTTCCACGGATAATCGGCATCGTCCGTGATCGCTTGGACGTACCGCTCGATGACCTTCGGCAGCAGGTCTTGCGGCAGTTGCGTGAGGAACAAGACGTGCCCCGGCCGACCAAACTCCGGCTGCACGACCAGTTGATCAGCAAGATCGTTGTCGAGCTTCGCCAGCTCGCGATACAGCTCGCCGACGCGATCGTCCCAGTTGAGGTCCTGGTGCATCTTTCGCGCGACGATCTTCGGCTCCAGTCGTACCAAGCCGCGAGCGATCGCCTCCGCCTGTGCTCGATTGCGAGGGGTCAGGATGCGCGCTGCCACCAGCAAATAGTGAATGTCCTCGACCGGATCACTGTCGTCGGTGATCTTTGCCAGCACTTTATCGAGCAACTTCGTGTTTGCGATCGAAAGCATCGTCAGCGCTCGCGCCAACTCGCGATCGACCTCGGGGTCGCCTGTTGGAAACGATTCGGTCAAGCGGACTCGCAACGGATCGAGATCGCGCTCGAAGGCCGACAGGTCGAGTCGCGTCGAATACGCCTCAAACGCCGCAGCCGTCCCTGCGGGGGGCACCATGTCCCCCAACGCCAGTTGCAGCAATCGCGCGGCTTGCAGTTTCAGGCTCGCCGGGTGATCGCCATCGAGCACTCGCACCGCGAGTTGAATGCCATACTTCGTGGAGGCGGTTGATCGTGGCAGATAACCGACGGCGTACATTAACGTTCCTTGCCAACCAGTCTTCACGACCGTTTGTGACAGCGATTGAAAGCTGGCTTGATCCAATCTCGCAACGAGTCGGCTGCCCGTCAGACGATTGAAGCGGTCGTCACCGCTGAGTTGCTGCACGATCCCGTTTACGAGCAGCGACCAATCGCTGACGTTCTCAGCCGACAAGATCGCCTCGAGAGCCGCGCGAGCGACGAGTGGATCACGGTCCTGAAGAAACGAATTCGTGACCTCGGCGTCAAGCGGCTTGACGCGTGTGCGTCCCAACGACCAGATCGCCTTCGCGCGCACTTCGGCCGGCTTGGCTTGCGACAAATCCGCTGCTTCGGTTTCGCTGATGCCACCGAACGACTCGGTGAGAACATCGATTGCTCGCAACCGTACGGCTGGTAACAAGGCCTCGTTGTTTGCGGTCTCGACAAACTGCTCGCGGCCGAGCTGCCGAGCCAACGGTTGCCAGTATGCTCGCGACCAACTGCTCAAGGGCTGCGGAGCGGTCAGACACGCGCTGAGCTTGTCGGTCGCCGACGAGTCTTCAGTCAATTCGTCAACCGTCAGTTTGTTTTTTCTTCCCGCGGGATACGACACGCGCCAGACACCGCCGCGAGTCCCTCGGCCACCCACGCTCAAGAACAAACTGCCGTCGGGGCCAACTTCGGCGTCGGTCGGTGCGAAGCCATGATCACCGGCCGACGACAGAAACAGTTCCGATTCCGCTTTCCAAGCGGATCCTTTTCGCGCGAGCGGCAACGCGAGCACCCGGCCGAACGTCCAGTCGAGCACGAACAGCGACTCGCGGTATTTCTCTGGAAACTGCCGATGCTGATAACAGACGACGCCGGTCGGTGAACCCCGCCCGGCAGCCGCCACCACGGGGGGCATGTCGAGGAACTCATCGGGACGCTTCCAACTTCGCGTTACCCAACCCGCGTGCGATCCCGGCAGCAACTGAAGCACACGCGTCGGACGATACCACGGCAGCGAAACATCACGCTCGTCATCGCTGTCGAATGTGAAAGCATCAGCCATGCGGTTGAACGCGAAGTCGTACGAGTTTCGCAGGCCGTGAGCAACCACTTCGCCACCGCTAAGGTCCGGCTTGAGTCGATACAGCACACCCGCCTCTGGCCGTTTGATCGGCGCGGTCGGCAGCGTGACATATTTGGAATCGATCCCGGTATCGTTGCCAGCGATCAAGTACCACCAGCCATCCGGTCCGCGCTGAATCGAGTGTGCATGATGCTCTCCACCGCACTTGACCTTCAACAGCACATCTGGTGGGCCATCGGCTTTGCCGTCACCATCGCGATCACGAAACCTCAACAGCCCTTCGCCGCCAACGGCCAGGAGATCGGAACCGTGCCAGTACATGCCCTGCACTCCGATCGCTGGACCTTCCGCAAAGAGTTCCGCTTTGTCTGCAACGCCATCAGCGTCAGAGTCGATCAATCGCTTGATAAACCCGTTCCCCGCGACGGTAATTTGTCCGCGGGAGTCCATCGTCAGACAGTGAATGTCGTGAGCAAGTGCGTCATCCGCAAACAGCTGCACGTCGAATCCGGCGGGAGCTTTGAGCGCAGATTCCGCAGCGACCAGAGTTTCTCCGCTCGGCCTCAAGCCAACGAGCATCGCAGATGCGAGGACCAGTGAATGAGCCCAACCATCTTTGAGCCGGCGGTCATGGGTGAGCACCTGAGACATCCGAGTCCCTTTGGTTGAAGAGTCCGTTGGGTTATTTGGGCTTGGTCCCGCGACTGTGCGAGGCTTTCGACGGGAGTGAACTTTTCGAGTCGTCGAACGGCGGCTCCAAGCGAGAAAAGAACTCCACCAAGCGACGATCGTACTCATCAGGATTCACTGAACGAGCGAGATTGTGCTTGGCCTTTGCAACCAACCACAATGCTTCCGGTTGACCGATCAAGCGTGTGATCTCCCGTGCGACTCTGGGCATTACGTACGTGTCGCGCTGGCCCGCAATCACGAGTGTCGGTTTGCCAGCCAATTGCGGAAGGACTCGTTCAAGCATCGCATAGCGGCAACGTCGCCGCCGCTGGCTGATCCAGCGTGTGAGCGTGATGGTCACTTTGTAGTGCCATTTGGGAAACAGCTTCGCCATCACTTCGGGAGCGGCGATCGCAACAAACTGTTCAGCGTGCGCCATCATCAGCATTTCCGATCCGAAGGCTCCTTCCGTAGCGACCTGCAACACTTCCGGGCGTTGTGCTGCGACATACAGCGCGGCACCGCCACCTCGACTGATTCCGAACAAACCCAACGGGAGTTCGTTGAGGTCAGGTTGCGAATAAACGTGGTCGATCACTGCATTGAGGTCCATCACCTCGAAGTGCGTTAGCCAATGCAAAGGGACATATCCGGGCATCGAATCACTGTCGCCGTGATTGCGAAAGTCGAAGGTCAGCACATGGAAACCAGCTCGCGACAACGCCGAGCAATACAACATCGCCGATCGGTGATTGCTGGAGAACTCCGGACAAAACACGACCACTCCGCGAGGCTTTTGCTCTGTGTGGCGATACAGGCAACCCCGTAACGTGATACCGTCGCGCGTCTGGACACTGAATGGCTCCGCGTCCGGGTCGGGCGGCAGTGACTCGACGCGAAATGGCGGCGAGTTCTCGATCAACGCCAATACGACGCGCACGGCGTTCCACTGAATCGACACTTCGGCCAGAACAAGAAACGCCAATAATCCAACGACTGCCCAAATCACGGTGATAACTTCTAGGTGGTGAAGATGATCAAGTCTCGCGTGTCCGTGCTGGTCATGGAGTACTCCCTCTCAATCAGGCCGAATCCAGGCCTGACCGTGTCCGATCAGTCTCGGAATTCGCGCAGAATCAAGCTCACGTTCTGACCACCGAAGCCAAAGCTGTTGGAAATCGCGACTTTGGCTTTGTCTTCGCGCGGCTGATTCGGAATGTAATCCAGATCGCAATCGGGATCGGGATTCTCGTAATTAATGGTCGGCGGCAGCACATCGTCGGCGATCGCTAACAGGCACGTCATGGCTTCGACCGCGCCGGCGGCGGCGATCAAATGGCCCATCATGCTTTTGGTGCTGGAGACCGGTGTCTTGAATGCTCGCTCGCCCAGCGCGCGTTTGATCGCCATCGTTTCGGTACGATCATTGACCGACGTGCTGGTTCCGTGAGCGTTGATGTAGTCGATGTCTTCCGGATTCACCTGCGCGTCCTCCATCGCCATCTTGATGCACGCGGTCGCGCCGCGGCCTTCGGGATGGATGTCGGTGATGCGGTAGGAATCTGCCGTCGAGCCGTAACCCACGATCTCTCCGTAGATTTTCGCTCGCCGCCGCTTGGCGTGCTCCAGTTCTTCGAGGATCAGCATGCCGGCGCCCTCGCCCAGTACAAAGCCGTCCCGTTCGCGGTCGAAGGGCCGGGAGGCTCCTTGCGGGTTGTCGTTTCGAGTCGACAGCGCGGTCAGCAAGTTGAATCCCGTGACGCCAAACGGATGAATCATGCTGTGAGCACCGCCGCTGAGCATGATGTCCGCGTCACCACGACGAACCAATTCAGTGGCTTCACCCAGGGCCTGGCTGCTGGCCGCACATGCTGTGAGACAATTCAGATTCGGTCCTTGTGCGTTGAACAAGGCCGCCAGATGCCCCGGAGTCATGTTTGGTTCTTGCTGTTTTTCTTTTTCGCTGTCGAGCCGTTCCAGACTGAGCTTGGTGAAGCGTTCAAAGTCCAGGTCGCCTTCCGGTTTTTTCGAGAGGGCGATCATCGACATGAATACCGGAAAGTCCTGCTGCCCTTCCCCCGCACCGAGATACACGCCGAAGCGAGTCGGATCGATGTCTCGTTCGTCGAGCCCTGAATTTTTCATGGCCTGAGTCGCCGCGCCGATCGCAAAGTGAATGTTCCGACCACAATGCTCGTAGCGCTCCGGGTTCGGGATGTAATCTTGGAGCCGATAGTCCTTCACCTGCGAAGCGAATCTGGTGGGAAAGTTGGTCGCGTCAAAATACGTGATTGGTCCCACACCGCTGGCGCATTCTTTCAAAGACTTCCACATCTCGGCAACGGTGTTCCCAACCGGCGTGATGCAACCCATCCCTGTGACAACAACTCGACGTTTCATGCTTCAATCCGCGGGAATTGGCGACTCCGAACGTTGAACCACTTTAGCTTGGCCGCTCGCATCGGCAAAGCTAGTTCTCGAAGATCCTGACCTGCACTTGGCCGTCATAAGTGATACAACCACGATACATCCCCTCGGTGTTGTATGAAGGGTAGAAGCGCCCCTTATGGTCGAGGCAAATCACGCCCCCTTCGCCGCCAGCCATTTTGAGCTTCTTGCGGATGACTTCATCGGCGGCGGCATTCACCGTGAGACCTTTGTATTTCATCAATGCGACAATGTCGTGAGCAACGCTGTAACGGATGAAGTACTCGCCGTGACCAGTCGCCGAGACCGCGCATGCCTCGTTGTCGGCATACGTTCCCGCTCCGATGATCGGCGAGTCACCGACTCGGCCCCAACGTTTGTTCGACATGCCGCCGGTCGACGTGCCCGCCGAAAGATTGCCTGCCTTGTCGAGCGCAACCGCGCCCACGGTCCCAAACGAAAAGCCGGTAAGATGCCGCTGGGGAACCACTGCGGTTTCCTGACTCTCAACTCTCAACCCCTGCCCCCTCTTCTTCTCCTCATCCAGTTGCTTCTGAAGCTGCTGCCAGCGTTCCTCCGTTCGGAAGTATTTCGGATCGACAATCTCCAGCCCCTTCTCGGCCGCGAACGCTTCCGCTCCGCGACTGACGAGCAGGACGTGCTTCGACTTTTCCATGACCGCTCGCGCGGCCGTGATCGGATTCTTAACTGTCGTGACTCCCGCGACGCTGCCCGCCTTGAACGTCTTGCCCTCCATGATCGAGGCGTCAAGTTCGTTGCGTCCGTCGTGAGTGAAGACTGCGCCGCGGCCGGCGTTGAATTGCGGTGAGTCTTCCATCAAGCGAATCGCCGCTTCGACCGCATCCAGTCCAACCGCGTTTGGTTTGTTGAGCGCGGCGAATCCGGCGCGTAACGCTTGCTCCAATTCCGCACGAACCCGCTTGTCGATCTCCGGAGTCATCTCGGCTTTGTCCAAGCCAATCCCTCCGTGAATGGCAAACACGACGTTCTCGACCACAGCATCCTCCGCATGAATGGCATCAGCAACCATGAGGACTAACCACAACCCGAACCCAACGGATCGAAACATGATTCCCCCTTCGTTTCATCGCACAGCCAGGCTCAGTCCAACACCGTCAACTCGACAAGCGTTGAGCGGCGCGGTTCGCCGAAATGCGGCTTTGGGACCACCGTGGCCGGTTCTGCCAACGGTCGGTTCTTCTTGCCGGAACCAAACAGAAACAACTTCGCGACTGTCATGAATCCGCGCATCGACCCAAAGGTATCGGCAACTGCGCTCGGTTCGTAGCCGCAATGAACCATGCAGTCGGTGCATTTCGAGTTGCCGCTGGCCCGGCCGTACCGCTTCCACTCGGTCGATTCCATCAGTTCGTCGAAACTGGAGGCGTAGCCCTCATTGAGCAAATAGCACGGCTTCTGCCAGCCGAAGATGTTGTACGCCGGACTCCCCCACGGTGTGCATTCAAGATCCCAGTTCCCTTTCAGGAACTCAACGAACAGCGGCGACTGATTGAACCGCCAGCTCCGCTTCGCTCCATCAAGCAAGCGGCGGAACAAGCTGACGGTCTCTCGCGAATGCAGGAAATGTTCTTGATCGGGAGCTTTCTCGTACGGATAGCCCGGCGAAACCATCATCCCCTCGACTCCCATCTCCATCAGCGCGTCGAAGAACTCGTGATAGCGTTCCGGGCGCGCATTGTTGAACAGCGTCGAGTTCGTCGTGACTCGGAATCCCGCCTTGATCGCCGCTTTGATCGCGCTGACGGCGATCTCGTAAGTTCCGTCGCGACAGACCGCGAAGTCATGCTCTTCGGCAGGTCCATCGAGATGCACCGAGAATGATAAATACTTCGACGGCGCGAACTTCGGCAGATGCTTTTCCAGCAGTAAGGCATTCGTACACAGATAAACGTACTTTTTGCGTGCAACCAAGCCGCTCACGATCTCGCCAATTTGCGGATGCAAAAGTGGCTCGCCACCCGGGATCGAGACCATCGGAGCACCACATTCATCGACCGCTCTGAAGCACTCATCGGGCGTCAACTGTTTCCGCAGAATCTCTGCCGGATGCTGAATCTTTCCACAGCCGGCACACGCCAGATTGCAGCGAAACAGCGGTTCCAGCATCAGGACCAGTGGATACCGCTTCACCCCGCGCAATCGCTGTTTGAGAACGTATGTGGCCACCGTCCACATTTGCGAAATTGGCACACCCATGAAGTTGCCTCCCTGCCATTGCTCAGAAGCTCCGATTCAGGGCGGGTGATAGCAAGTCGGTCGTCAATCTGTCACCCCAAGTTGCCGGACGCCGCTTGACACTGTCATGCGCGAGTTGAATCATTTCGCACTCTCGAAACCCGGCTTTTTCACAATCAGGAGCCTGCCATGAATCACTTGCTGCGCTGGTGTGCATGTTGTTGTTTGTTCTCCATTGGGTTGATCGCCTCAGTGGCCACAGAGACGAACGCTCAAGAGAAGACGGAGGCACCAGTCGTACCACCACGCGAAGGGAAGCGCGAGAAAGTCCAAATCTTTAACGGCAACGACCTGAAGGGCTGGGTCGGGCACGAGCAGTACTGGACGGTGAAAGACGGCGTCATCATCGGCAAGAACACGGACAAAGTGCCGGTCAGTACGTACTTGCTGACCGAGCGAAAGTTCACGGACTTCCGGCTGATTTTCGAGTCCAAACTGGTCACGTCCGAGATGCACTCCGGCATCGCGATGTGGGGCCGCATTGCTCCCGACAAAGGGGACAAATTCACCTACGCCGGCCATCTCGTGATGTACCCGTCGGGCTACGGCTTCTATGACCTCTACGGCCGCAACATGCTGCACCAGAACGCGCCGGCCGCTCAGAAGGTCGGCAAACAACACGACTGGAACAAAATGGAAATCCTGGCCCAAGGCAACCGTATCCGCTTCGTGCTCAACGGAACGCTGATCTCTGACTGGCGTGAACCGGAGCCGGATCGCATCAAGGAAGCCCCAATCGGCTTGCAGTTGCACTCGAATCAAGTCCCACAAGAAATCCAATGGAAGGGCCTCCAGCTGGAAACCTTTCCCGAGGACAAGCTGCTGACGGTCAAAGAGTAACTCGCTCAAAGCGAAGCAGCCCGGCCGCATCAAAGCGACCGAGCTGCGCATTTCAGACCCGCTCAAAGGGTGACCAAGCGGACTTGAACCGCCGACCCCCAGATCCACAATCTGGTGCTCTAACCAACTGAGCTATGGCCACCGTTGAATCGCAACGGCCGCTCGCGCGACCGCATGTGATGGGCGAAAATT
>Ga0194120_10001326_pt1 | contig 45573 bp, 32 predicted proteins | sample TA2MahCa65mmetaG_FD_148642 | JGI IMG/M metagenome (GOLD analysis project Ga0194120, IMG submission 148642) | Freshwater microbial communities from Lake Tanganyika, Tanzania - TA2015019 Mahale Deep Cast 65m | ecosystem: Environmental > Aquatic > Freshwater > Lake | place: Tanzania: Lake... | reverse complement strand
TTGTACGCGGAGTTGAGTTTTGATAAAGGACTCACGATTACGAGAAAAGGACTCACGATTACGGTTAACGGTCGGAAGCTTGAGGTTGCCGATCAGGATTTACCCAATTGGATGAATTGGGATGATGCTGTGAGGGCATGCCAGAACCTCGGTAGCGGCTGGCGACTACCCGACAAGGATGAGCTTGAGGCCATGTATGAGCAACTGCACAAGCAAGGCAAGGGCAATTTTAAGAATGATTTTTATTGGAGCAGCTCGGGCGGTTCGGGCAACGCCTGGAGCGTGGGCTTCGTCAATGGCTCTGTCTACTTCGGCTTCAGCAAGAACGTCAGCAACCAAGTGCGTGCTGTTCGGGCTTTACCTTAACCATTCAGCTATTTAACCATTGGGTTGTGCGGTGGGGCGCGGTCTGCAGTTCCTTTGAGGCAAAGTACGCCAAATGACGAGTATCCATTCAGTTTACGGCCAATGATGATGGCAGCGATCACGGCCTGTGATCGGTTATTGTTCTATCTGTTCGCACGTGTAAGGCGATGAAGTTTTGACGCCTTCTGTATGCAAATTGTATGCACATAAAAAAAGGAGCCACCGATTTTTATTGGTAACTCCTTGATTATCAAGCTCCCCCTGCTGGACTTGAACCAGCGACCCTCTGATTAACAGTCAGATGCTCTAACCAACTGAGCTAAGGAGGAAGAACGCTAGGTATGGACATGAACTCGTCCCACATGAACTCGTCCTAAAAAAAAAGAGTGCAAATATAGCAAAATCAGTCAACCACAACAAGTTTTCTGAAACTTTCGGAAAGGACAACGGCAAAGGGGAACCATGTCGTACCCCCGAATACTGGGGGAAGTTTCAGAAGCTGCGTACCCAGAAAAATATTGAGAGGTGCCTGAGTCGTGGTGTCACAACTCTATATGGTCAACTATGCAATTGATCTCAGGCAGGGGCAAACAAGCCACAGGAAACAGTCAACCACTAATGGTAACGAACAGCAAAGCAAGTAATCACAGGCAGGGGCAAACAGGGCACAGGAACTAGCAAAGCCCAAACATACAACCGCAACTAATATGCCGCAAATAGTCAATACCAACCCCGTAAACTGAGTCGATCACAAGTCTGAAAAATACAGTCACCACCGCAGACAAGACATTGCAACGGCTGGAATGCACCATCCATTAAACCTCGGGGACACGCAAATCGTCTCACTCCTCTATGGCTTGCCCAGAAGACTCATCCGATTGTACACCCGGTAGTCCGGATGCCAGCAATTTGCAAATTCCCTACCTTTGCGATATGAGTGGACCTGCCCCATGGCTGCTGTGCGCGGCCTATATGATTATTCCAAACCTTTTTCTGCAGTCATGCACCCCCGAAGAGGGTCGAGGGGGCTATGCACAGATTGAGGGAGTGGTGATGGTGCGTGACTGGAATTCCTCTTTCACCCTCATCCAGGACACATTCCCGGCGATGGACGAGCGAATCTACCTGATTTATGGCGACGAGGGGGTGCCAGGAACGGACGTGCGCACTTCTTTCGATGGGCGCTACCGATTTGATCAACTGCATCCGGGCCACTACACGGTCTATGCCTATTCCGACAGGAAACCCACGCCCGACAATACCTCTACGACAGAGGCGGTGGTATTATCAATACACATCACGGACAAGCGGGCACGGCAACAAGCCGACACCATCTGGATCAACCGATAAAATAGCCCCATAGAACCTCTATGTCGCCCAGAAATGAGCCCATGATGCACCTAAAAAACCCATTCTGACCCTGAACCAAGCCCTTGCTGATCCAGAACTGACCCCAACCCGCCCCGCCCGACCCACCTCACCTGACGAACCCATGCTTCCACTGAGCTTAGTAGATTTCGGGATCAACCGCATTCGACTGGAAGATCTGCCCGCCCCTGCGCAACTCATGCGCCGGGTGGATCGGAAATATAGAATAGGAGCCGATCATATAGGCGAACTTCTAAGACTGATCGAGCCCCACTACAGTCTGGTGCAGACCGGTGTGCACGACGAGGCAGTCTATATGAACCGCTATTGGGATGGTCGCGACAATCCCTTTTTTCATGCGCATCGGGTGCGAAAGCCCAGACGCTTTAAATTCAGGCAGCGCACCTATGCCGCCGACGGCCGAAGCTTCTGGGAACTCAAAGAGAGGCAGGCAACCGGCTATACACGCAAAATGCGTCTGGAGACGGAAATGGGAAACGATCATAAAGGGGCGCAGGAAGCGCTGAGTCGCTTGTGGAACCGAACAGGCTTCGATCCGCCCTGCGGCATTCATCCCAAGCTCGACATCCACTATAAGCGACTCACCTTCGTGCACGCAAACGGACATGAGCGCCTAACCCTCGACTACGACCTTAGGCTTTCCACACCATCACCGATCGATGGCACCAACGCATCCCATTCGTCACCCGCAACAGCCATTCAATCCACGGGGTCGACCTGCCCGGAACATAAATGGCTCTGCAGCCACGGCCTGTATATCCTGGAATTGAAGCAGAATCGACCAGGACCCAGCGTACTCGATACCCTTAGACGGGCGCGGAGCCTGCAAGCCATTTCGTTCAGCAAGTATTACATCGGAAGCCTGCTGTGGCAGGCACACGAGCGTCCCCATCAGCCAGCGCGACCTCTGCCCACCAAACTCGGATATGTCCGCGACTGGCATATGCATCCTTACAATAACCCAACACATATAATTTAAAGCATTTCTCTCCCTATGCCCCAACTCATCGACATGAACCTGCTGATCCGCCTGGCGGTTGACCTGATATCCGTTTGGCTGCTTGTGCGCTTCATCTACTACAGCATATACAAAACCCGCGACTTGTTCTTCTCGCTGATCGTGACCAACCTCGTGATTTTTCTTCTCTCGTATGCCCTCAACGGACATGAAATCTCAATGGGGGCCGCATTCGGCTTGTTTGCCGTGTTTGGCATGCTGCGGTTTCGGACAGAAGACATCAACCTGAAGGATATGACCTACCTCTTTTTAAGCATCGCCCTGGGGGTCTTCAATGCGGTTGCCCAAACCAGTATGTGGGTGCTACCCGTGGTGAGCGCTTCCATGCTGGTGGTGGCGTTTTTGCTGGAAAGCAACCTGCTCTACCACCGCGAGAGCTCGCGCATCGTGGTTTATGACCGGACCGATCTGTTGGCCGTAGGCCGTGAAGAGGAGATGCTCCTGGACCTTCAAACCAAAACCGGACTTCCCGTGCATCGGTATCAGGTACTTCGCATTGATTTTCTGCGCGATACGGTTCAGCTGCGGGTCTATTACAGAGGCTGATGAACCCCTCTGGTCACCCAAAAACAAGCCAAAACTGCACGATCCCACGCCTTTGGGGACCCTTACGGATTACCATCGTGTGGTTCAGCCTTATGTGTGTTTTGTTGCACCCCCTTTGGGCCCAAAACCAGCAACCTGCCTTATGGCTCGAACACGGGTGGGAGAAAAAAGTGCCGTACGGACTCAGGTTATCCCTTACGCCCGAACTGAGGCTACAGCCTGCCAATGCTGAGCGAACGGGAATCGTCTGGATGGGCGGACATTACTGGTGGGTGGAACGGATGCAAACCGACTTAGCCCTTCAAAAACGATGGAAGGGGGGCAAGCGACTGCCCGGACTCAGCTTTTCGCTGCTCGGCGCGGGTCGCACCATCTTCAGGAATGTACAACAGGGCATCGGTCCACGCCTCAGGTGGTATTCCGACGCGCGCGTGCAATGGGAAACAAAGAAATGTGGGGTGGGCTACCGGGTTCGCTATCAACAGCAGTTCGACGACTTTTCATCGGCCAACACAGCGAGCGCCGTTTCCTACGTCCGCCAAAAGATTAGCCTTCAATACAGCTTGTCGAAACGCTGGCAACTCGGGATTTCAGAGGACCTATGGTTCCCGGTGGGTGGAGGCGGAGGTATAGAAGCTATACAACCCGACCACCGACGGTCGTCGGTCTCCGTTGGATACAGCCGCAAAAGGGTCTCCTGGGATCTCGCCATCACCCACGACCGTGAATTGTGGGATGCCGATGGAAACCCCCGGCTTTGGATACTCCAGATTGGCCGCAGCTGGAAATTGGGTGACCGTAATAAAAGCACAGCCCAAACCAATTAAGGTCGAGTGGGGCGCATGCAGCGTACGGAGAAGCCAAACAGGCGGTTGTTGGGGTTACGCTCCAAAGTTGCGCTGTTGAACGTGGCCTTGCGGTAATAGAGATCGAGCGGAGTTCCGATTGGCTGGGTTTGGCTCCACCAATAGGCATCCAGCTGTACATTCACAAATCCACCGGTTATGGTATTGGTACGATATCCGCCCGGGCGTCCGTTGAAGCCTTGAGCGTTGGTGGCGCCGGTATTAGGGGCGTTCCACAACGATGTACCGGCCTGTAATGTTCCAGTCTGCTTCAGTGCACCTCCGGCCTGAATCGATCCCCCTACAAAACTCTCGAGGGTGGTCCAGTCTGCATCGGTGGGTACGCGCCAGCCGCAGGGACAAACATTCCGGGGATCCGCAGCAGCGAGCCCGTTGTAGAGCTTACCATATAGAGTGTCGTTGACCGCCTGATTGTCGTAATGTGACCATGCACCGCCCGCTGCTCCGGCCCAACTGACCTGTGCCGCAATTTGCGTGATGTTATTGCCGTTGCAATAGCGGGTAGTTCGCAAGTTTTCGGTGAGCCAGTCTTGCGTACCAATGGTCGTCCAATTGTACAAATTGCTGTCGGTATCATACACCTTCGTTTTGACGGGAATGGCTGTGGGGCTTGTGGCCACACCTACTCCATTCACCGCATAGGCCCAGGCGTAGAGGTTTCGACCATTCAACTCACCCCGGATGCCATTTTGAACATTGTATAGAAATGTACCGCGCTGGAATGGACCCGGTCCACCAGGCGGATTCACAGGGCCACTGGCCAGAGCAGGGGATGCATATGCAATGGTGTCCAAATAAAAACCTTTGCCCGTTAAGGGGGCTCCGCCATCGGTGATGACACGACCAAAGCAAGGAATAATGTGGTGACCCACATTGTAGCCAACTGAATCGATCACTACAGTGGGTACTGAGGCGGCCTGGGTCACAAATTCCTCTTGTTGTCCGTAGCCCGTGCCTACGGAGTTCACTGCAAAAGCGCGCGCATAATATTGAGTTGATGGGGTGAGGTTTGTGAGGCTCACCGAGAACACACCCAAACCGGAGCCACTCAGGCGGTTGCTATCGGTCGGATAAACAGGCGCTCCGGCGGTATTCCAGCAAACACCTCGCTCCGTTACCGGGACTCCGCCGTCGCTCAGCACTTCACCGCCGCCGGAGGCCGTGGTAGATGCAGCGTTCAGAACGGGCGTGGTGACGACCGTGGGCGTTGTGGTGCCGGTTGTAAAGCTGAGTTCCTGCCCGTAACCGGTGCCCACCTGGCTGGTGGCATAGGCCCGAACAAAATAGGTTGTGTTGAGTGCGAGTCCCCACATGGTACTCACGAATGACCCCAATCCAGAGCCATCTATGGTGGTATCATCAGCGATGGTTACTCCTGCCGTGGTTTTCCAGCAGACTCCCTTTACTATAACCGGGCCACTACCTTCCGAAAGCACGTCGCCTCCTGATTGCGCGTCGGTGAGGTTGATGTTAAACGGAACTGTTGTGACCACCACGGGTAGGTTGTCGCCAATGAGGGTGGTGAAACTCGATTCAGTACCATACGAGGTGCCCGCGGCCGAGGTCACATAGCCGCGCACATAATAGCGGGTGCGTTCTACCAGTCCATTCATCCGTGCCGTGAAGGCCCCTAATCCGGCGCCGTTCTGGGTGCTGTCGCGGTCGATGGCAGGGCCCGGTTGGGTCCACCAGCATATTCCTCGGGTCAGGACTTCTTGTCCACCATCACTCTCCACTACAGCGTTGCACAGCGCGGTCCGTGATTTGATTTCCGGAAAACCAGTGATGGTAATTACAGGAAGTACTTTTTCCTTTACACATGCAGTGGGAACGAGCATAAGGGGGCCCAGCACAAGCAAAACCAGAAACAATACGGAATATAAGCTATAGGTCTTTTTCTTCATAGGATGTGAAAAATACTGCAAAGGGGCAACTGAATCAAAAAAACGGCACAATTTAACCTTTTTTTTAGTCACGATAGCCATCCCTTCCCCAAAAGATACTCGCCAATCTGAATGGCATTGGTGGCGGCGCCCTTGCGCAGGTTGTCGGCCACCACCCACATATTCAGCGTGCGGGGCTGTGTATCATCGCGACGGAGTCGGCCAACAAACACTTCATCGCGTCCTTCCGCGTACATAGGCATGGGGTAATAAAACGACCCTGGATCGTCTTGCACCACCACTCCCGGAGCTTCGCTGAGCAGATTGCGCACCTCATCTAAATCAAACTCCTGATAAAATTCAACATTCACCGACTCGCTGTGACCCCCACGCACGGGTACGCGAACGGTGGTGGCGGTGAGGCGTATCCGCTCGTCGCCCATAATCTTCACAGTTTCATGGGTCATTTTGAGCTCCTCCCTGGTGTAGCCATTGGCCTGAAACTCGTCGATATGCGGAAAGAGGTTGAGATCGATGGGATGCGGGTAGACCCGCGGCCCTGAGATCTGTTGACGTTCGTTCATCATCTGCTCAACGGCGGCCGAGCCGGTGCCAGTTACACTTTGGTAGGTACTCACCACCACCCGGCGCACCTGATAGGCTTTGTGAAGCGGGTTGAGGGTTACCACAAGCTGAATGGTGCTGCAGTTGGGGTTGGCAATCAGCCGCGTGTTGGGCTGGATGGCGTGTCCATTCACCTCAGGAATCACCAGGGGTATTCCCTCCTGCATGCGCCATGCCGATGAATTGTCGATGACCCAGGCGCCTTGCCCTGCAAATTTCGGGGCCCATTCCAGCGAGGGTGCCGAACCAGCTGAGAAAAGCACAAGATTGGGCCTGGCTCCGAAGGCTTCCTGGAGTGTGCAAACCGGATAATCGTTGTTGCGAAGGCGGATGCTGCGGCCTTGCGAGCGCTCTGTGGCCACCGGAAAAAGATGGGATACCGGAAAATTTCTTTCTTCGAGTACCTTCAACATCGTGGATCCCACAAGTCCGGTTGCTCCAACAATACATACTTTCATTTACGGAAGGTTGATTCGGGTTTGCGTATGGGCTGTAAAAATAGCGAATGCAGAAATGTGCGGAATGCGCAAAATGGGATAAAAAACGACGAAATAACGTCGATTTCATGTGCCTTTTTTGCAGACGAATGTCAACGTGTCCAAAAGACCCACCCAATGCAGTCCACGCCTTGTTTATCTTTAGGGACTGCCCCGAATTGCGCATAACCGCACGGGTATTGGGTGTGATTTGCTTTTTTCTGGCGGGACTCCTCGACCTGAGGGCGCAGTTCTCAGACGACTACAGCGACGGGGACTTCCATCAAAATCCTACCTGGATGGGCGACACCGCCCTATTTCGGGTTGACCTGCAGGGGCGACTGCAACAAGTAGCCCCGCCCGCCTCGGGTAGCTCCCAGCTCTATACCCACAGCAGAGCCATCTATCAGGCCGACTGGTCGTGGTGGATGCGCCTCGGCTTCAATCCCTCCGGCTCCAATTATGCCGACATCTATGTATTGAGTCAATCGCCCAGGCTCGACAGCACCCTCTCGGGTTATTTCGTGCGGGTGGGAAGCACCGCCGACGATGTGTGCCTCTTCCGGCAGACCGGCAATACCCGCACCTGCATCATCAACGGGCGCGATGGGGTGCTGAATCGCGACGACAATTCCCTGCGGGTGCGTGTAACACGCGACACCGCCGGAGTTTGGTCGCTCTACACCGACACGTCTGGAAGCGGATTCCATTGGCAGATTGAGGGTAGTACGTTCGACGCAACGCACAATTTCGGATCCTATACGGGCCATCGTCAGGTTTTCAGCAGTACACGCAGTCAGTTGTATTGGTACGACGACTGGGTGGTGAACGGCATAGCCCTTCCCGACACACTTCCACCTCGACTCCTCATGGCCCGTGTGGCTCGACAAGGGGTTATCAAGCTCGAATTCAACAAGGGTATGCCGCCCGGACCATTGTTGCAGCCGCAACATTACGCACTCAGCGGTTTTGGCATCCCTTCAGAGGTCGATCCGATCGGGTTAAGGTCTCTGGAACTCCGCTGGAACATCCCGCTGCCCGATGAGGGTTCATTCCGGCTGTGCTTGATGTTGACTGACAGCGGGGGTGTGCCCCTCGACACCTGCGCAGAGTGGGAGCACCACCCCACCCGGCCCGGCGACCTGATCTTAAACGAAATCATGTTTGTGCCCCCTGTTACGGGACCCTTACCCGCAACGGAATATGTTGAACTTCGAAATATGAGCGTTTTCCCCTTGGAGGTGGGCGATTGGATTTATGGCGACCGCAGCAGCCCGGTGGTGTTACCCGCCTACGTGATTCCAGCCGGCGGATATTTGGTGTTATGTCCACCTGGCTGCGATACTGCCTGGCGAAGACTTTCACCCACTTTGGAGTTGCCCTCATGGCCCGTCCTGAACAACGATGGCGACGAGATATATTTGCGACACCCCGATGGGTGGCTGGGGGATACCCTGGCCTTTGAGGTTGACTGGCATGCATCACCCATTAAAAAAATAGGGGGATGGAGCCTGGAGCGGCGAAACGGACATCTGAATTGCCCCGATTCCTGGAACTGGAGCAGTTGCTTGGATTTGAGTGGGGGCACGCCGGGCCACGTCAACAGTATAGATAGCCTGAAATTTGGGCATGGTGGGTTCATGCCGCCCCCCAAGGCGCAGCTCATACATGCTGCCCTTACGACCGACCGCGCAGTACACATCCTCTTCTCACGGGCTGTTCGGGCAGGGCAAGCCTCACTAGGCGGGCATCCGCTGCCGGTCGCACCCGCTGAGTTGTCCCAGAAACGGTGGACGCTCCCCGGTTGGCTCGCACCGCCCACTCAGGGTGTGGAATGGCTCCGACTGGAGGGCTGGACCGATTGTCAAGACACCCCTGTTCTGGCGCCCCCATGGCCTTTGTCGGTTGGATCGAATGCCACTCCTGCCTCCCTCTACTTTCACGAAATATACCATCGTCCGGAACAGGGAGGCATCCCCTATTATGAATTGATTCACCTTGGGTATGAGGCCATAGATCTGAGCAGGGTCTACCTGGCTGAAGCAAATGAAATGGGGCATTATAGTTCGGCTACCCCCCTCAGTATGGAACCATCAGCTATACTTCCCGGGCAGCGCCTCGTGGTTTGTCGCGACACAGCCCTTTTACGGGCGGATTTGGGAGAAACGGAACCCATAAACCGCCGACAGATCCCTACGCTTCCCCTTCCCAAGGCTGGTGGAGGCTTCGCCCTACTTCTGGATCATGCGGACAGGATATTGGATCGGCTCGCTTACCATGATAGCCTGCATCATCCGATTGTGGTGAACCCGAAGGGTATCGCACTGGAGAAGCCCGACGGACAAGTTATGTTGCCCTGGTCGACCGCCGACACGCGCATTCGAGGCACTCCGGGCAGGCCCAACAGCCGCGCCTCTGTCGAATACATTCGATCTGGTGGCCTGAGCGTTTCGCCCATCGTAATTCGTCCACGCCGAATGGATCTTATGCGCATCTCCCTCGATTGCAGTGGCGAGGGCATGGTACACATCGACATATTGGACATGGGTGGTCGCCTGTTGGCTCCACTACTGCCACCTGCACTTTGTCGCGGCCTGGTCGAGATCTATTGGGACGGCCGCGATGCAAATGGTCGCTGGGCTCGGGAGGGCCCTTATCTGGTGCGTGCCAGTTTTCTGGAAGGGAATCGGCAAAGATCAACGATCTACCGGCGCATCGTGGTGAGTTGGATGGATCCTTAGGGCCTAAGTGCATGCCCAGGCGGTTTTTGTCAGATAAGTCGACTCGCTGAATGTACCCTTTCAACGATGCTTCTGAGGTTCGCGACAGGTAGGTCGACTCTTAGAATTAACTCCTATGTGCCTATTTTGGCTCGCTACTGGTAGATTGACCATTAAAATGGGTAAGAGCATGCTTTATCCTGGGTATAGAGGCAGTTGACCCCAGATTGTTGGCTCGGCAAGCCAATCATTTGGGGACTTATCCTGTGATGCGCTGAATGCAGAGCTGTATGGTCTGCATCATGGCCTCGTCGAGGTTGTAGCGCATGTGCTTCCCGGAACGGGTAGCAGTCACCACCCCAGCTTTCCGCAGAACGGCGAGGTGCACCGATACCAATGCCTGGGCCAAACGCAGTCGAAATTGCAACTGGGTGACGGTTTGCGAGGGGTGCTCTTCCAGGATCCGCACGAGATTGATGCGAATCGGGTGCGAAATGGCATGGAAAACGGCGTGCGCCTGAAGCAGAGCCTCTTCGTCGAGTTCAGTTAGCTTTGCTTGGGCGGACATGGTGAATTTGATTTTTGCAGATGCAAATTAGGTAGTTCCTTTTGGGCCTGCAAGGGTTGATGCCAGTTTTTGTCGAGGCTGCGGATAATAGAACCCTTTGTGGTAGTCGGGTTGCCAGAAATCGTCGGTCACAAACCGCATCTGTTGGTAGTGGATTGTGGCCCAATAGGCCATCGACTCCATTCTGTTTCCCGGCTCTGGAACGAAGCGGTCATTTTGGTTCGGGTCAGTTGAAAGCAATCCCTGAAATTTGGTGCAGCCATTTCCCATGAAATGCCGGGTGCCCCCGACACAGTCGCTGTAGCTGTCGACCGTGAGTATGCGCGAACCGGGTGGGTGCATGCATATGGGTTGAGGGGTATATCTAACGGTTTGGGTGAACACTTCCATGCGGCGTGCGTCGACCATAGGGATGAGGTAATCGCCCTCCTGTATTTCATGCCCGTCGAGGCGATACTGATCCACGAGAACGTCGAGTCCGTTTACGGCCAGAAGTCGGCAGCCGGTTGCCAGAACGAGGGCCTTGGCAAAGGCTGCCCCAATGCGCAGTCCGGTGTAGGAGCCCGGCCCATTGATGACAGCCACGCCATTCAGGCTTGAGTAGTGTTTCCCAAACTCGTCCATGAGTTGTTCGATCATTGGGTTTAGTCCCTCCGAATGCCGGTTTTCGCTCCCCAGCCTGCGCTCATCCACCAATTGCCCATCCATTACCCTTCCCGCCCTGCACACTGCGGATGACGTATCTATGAGCAGCAGGTTCATCTCAGAATGCGAGTGGGTGACAATTCAACGATCATAAGTTTCATATCAGTAACAATTGGTTGAAGGCTCAGGGAACAACGGGCTCATCTCGGTATACAAGTTGACGACGATTCAACGAACAAAGGCGTAATCTAAGTATGCTCATGTTTGAAGGTACAATGATCAACGGGTTCATCTCAGAATGCGAGTGGGTGACAATTCAACGATCATAAGTTTCATCTCAGTAACAATTGGTTGAAGGCTCAGGGAACAACGGGCTCATCTCGGTATACAAGTTGACGACGATTCAACGAACAAAGGCGTAATCTAAGTATGCTCATGTTTGAAGGTACAATGATCAACGGGTTCATCTCAGAATGCGAATGGGTGACAATTCAACGATCATAAGTTTCATCTCAGTAACAATTGGTTGAAGGCTCAGGGAACAACGGGCTCATCTCGGTATACAAGTTGACGACGATTCAACGAACATCAACTTCATCTCAGAATGTAACGGGCAATTCGAGGATCTGGTCGCCCCGCATGATTCGGGCCGTTATGGTTTGTCCCTTACTAAACGCACCGAGAGCCTTCATATAAGCATCCATGTCGGCTGTCTCATAGGATCCCATCTCGAGCAGGAGATCACCCCTCAGCATACCGGCCCGTCCTGCGGGACGGTTGGGGGTAACCCCATCGATGCGCACACCCCTGCCCTCGTAGAAATAGTCGGGCATGATGCCGAGGGTGACTTTAAACGAGGGGGCACTGCTCCGATCACTGTCGGTCGTGCGAACAAATGCGGGTTTTTCGCCGGCGGGGATCGACTCAACAAGCCGAACCACATAATTCACTACTTCGGCCATACCTTGGTAGTTGATCTTCCCGGCGTCGTCGGAGGGTTTGTGGTAGTCGGTGTGCGTTCCGGTGAACAAATGCAATACTGGTATGTCCTGTAGGTAAAAGGAGGTGTGGTCGCTGGCACCGCTGCCCGATTCGTGCGTTTTGGGCTTGAGGTCACCCGCGAGCGAATCGACCCGGATCCGCCAAATGGGCGAGGTGCCCACTCCGTATACCCCGATCGACCGCGACTGGCTGTCGAGGCGACCGATCATGTCGAGGTTGATCATGACCGCTACCTGCTTGAGGGGGTAGGTGGGATTCCTGGCAAAATAGGCCGAACCGAGAAGCCCCAATTCCTCACCGGAAAAGGCCATAAACAGATAATTGAAGCCCTTGGCTGCCGGGTTTGGGGTGCTTATGAAGTAACGTGCAAGCTCGATGAGCCCGGCCGTACCGCTCGCATTATCGTCGGCCCCGTTGTGGATGGCCGGTTCGTTGCCGTCGCGTTGCAGAGAGCCTCCCCAGGTGCCATCGCCCAGATGGTCGTAGTGAGCGCCCACCACCACGGTGTGGGCTGCGCGATTATCCAAAAAAGCCACAACATTGTGTCCGATTACCTGCATGGCCTCCACCCCAGTATGGAGTTGAACAGGCATACCCGTGGCGGGTTTAAGCCGTAGATAGGCCTCACGTGTGAGACAGACGGCGGGGATGTCGGCACTTTGGGTTCGTCGGTCCGGCTTTCCGGTGGGGAGCACGTCCTCATCGCTACCTGGATAAAACACCACAGCCAGTGCCCCCTTCTCAAATGCCAGACGAATTTTACGGGCGGGGGGACTGTGTGGGCCGAACTTCCCGTGGGGGTTGTTGCCGTCTGGACTATTTAAACGGATGAGGGCGATTTTTCCGGTCAGATTCTGTTGCCCTGCGTAGTCGTCGTGACCCAAATCAGGGGCGCTGATGCCATAACTCACATCCTGCAATTTAGCCTTCACCAGACCGCTCCCGCTTTCAGGCAAAGTATGCCAATCTGTGCCCCAAACCGGTACGTTCCTGCCGAGGCGTAGTGACTGCCGTGCCGCGAATTCCTTACGGGCTGTGAAGGTGAAAGCTTGCTTCCAATCTGCTGTACCCCCGGCAACCGATCCATGAACATCTCCAGTAACAGGTTTCGAAAAGTCACCCGCTGGCTTCAATTTCATCTCCCTAAATGCCGAAATAATGTACCGGGCTGCTTTCTGCTCATCGACCGATCCTGTCTGCCTACCAGCCATGCTGTCGTCGGACAGTGCATAGGTATGAAAACGAAGTCGATCTGCGAGGGTGTCGACCTGAATTTGTGCCGATGTCCGGTGACTGAACGCCACGAGCCCGATCCAAAGGACTAGCTTCGATGATAAACTATATGTGTATTTCATGTTTTCGATTTATTTATCCCAAAAAACCAAGATTCGGCTGAAGAACACGAGCGATGACTTTACTCAAATCACTTTGCATAAGGTTACTGCTCATTTATCCCAAAAGACGAAAATTCATCTGCAGAATGGCCATTGAAAAAACCACAAGCAGTGTGAGTTTGACCACCCATCGGGGGGCTGACTGATGCAACTTCACGCCCAAGGGTGCCGCAACCAGAATTCCGGCCACGAGCGGTAACAGAACCGGGGGGTATAGCATACCCAATCCTTCAGGCAATGAGGTTACGGGGAAGGCGAAGGCATACCAGAAGCTTTGGAAGACCGACATCACCACGATCGATCCAAGGCTGATGGAGGTTGTCTTGATGAGGGGAATTTGTAAAATCCCCGACAAAATGGGCACCACCACAACGCCGCCTCCTAGTCCACTCAAGGCCGAAACCACCCCGCTTGCTAGTCCCGTTATCCACAAGAGTCGCGCCGCGTATTGACCCACCTCTGCCTGTGTCCCTTCACCCCCGCCGGAGCGGAACACGCGCCACAGAAGCGGCACCATCAACAAAGAAAAAAACAGGGCAAAACTACGATGGTCGTACATACCCGGACGGGCAATAAGGGCCGATGTCAACAGCCCACTCAATCCACCCGGCAAGCCCACAAGCAGCACCTCCCGCAGATAAAAATTGCCCAATCGGTATTGTTTCCAGCTGCCTGAAATGGCGGAAACCAGAGTCAGAAAGAGGGAATTTGCGATCACCCACAATACCCCGTCAACCGTGGAGACGCCTCCCTCTTTCAAAGATGTCCCCGGGGCCATCAACTGAGATCCATGAAGGGCGAACCAAGCGGTAAGCAGGGGCACAAATACAATTCCACCTCCCACGCCCAGAAAGCCCCCCAGAAATCCACTCAGCAGGCCGGCTCCGAGGAGTTGAAAGGTCTCTACCTGAGGCCAGTCCATCGTTAGGGCCGCAGCAGCTGTTCATAGCGCACCTTAACGGACAGGATTTTCCGGGCCTCAACGAGTTCCTCATCCATCCTGAAAGCCGAACGCAGTCGACCTTTCTGGAAGTGGTAGCGCGACACCAACTCCTGGGCGAGGAAATACTTGATTTCCTCCTTGTGGCGCTGCATGTCTTGCTCCTTACTCTTCTTCTTCTCGACCATCAGCGCGTCAAAGTGCGACTCCACTTGTGCGAAATACTGTTCCTTAATAGCTTTTTCTTTAAAATCCTCCAGCGCCTTCTCACTCTCAGTGGTATAGGTGTAGTCTTTATCGCGCAGATAAGTCATAAATTCGGCAAACAGCGCGTCGCTCACTTCAAATTCATCGGGCGAAGCGGGCAATTGTTCGTGGCGACTGCGGTAGAGGGTCGCAAAATCGAAAATGTGTCGTTTGCCGATCAAAACTGCTGTGATGTTGCTCACCATAGATGGTTCTACAAATACGTCGGGACTAACCCCGCCGGCGTCGTAGACCACACGGCCGTTTCGGGTTTTGAATGCCACGCGCGACGATTCGGGGGTCTTCACCGGCCGATCAAGGCTGTCTTTTCCCACATAATCGACGGCCTGTATGCAACGGCCGCTGGGTATGTAGTATTTGGCGGTGGTGACCTTCACCTGTGTATTGTAGTTGAGGTTTTTGACGGTCTGCACGAGGCCTTTACCGAATGATTTTTGTCCCACCACAACCCCGCGGTCGTAGTCCTGCAGCGTTCCCGAAACAATCTCTGAGGCGGATGCACTGGCGCCATCGATCAACACCACAATGGGCGTGGTTGTGTCTTCCGGATTGTAGTAGGAGATATAGTCTTTCTCCCACTCTTTCACCTTCCCCTTGGTGCGCACCACCAGGCTGCCACGCGAAATGAACATTCCCGAGATGCGGACGGCCTCATCCAAGGAACCGCCTGGATTGCCCCGCATATCAAAAACCAGCTGGGTCATGCCCTCCTTTTTGAGGTCTTGCAGGGCTTTTTTGACTTCCTCACCTGCACCCGTACGGAATCCGCTCAAGTTGATATAGCCCGTGTTTTTATCGAGCATTCCGCTGTAGCTGACGCTTGAAATCTTAATTTCTTCGCGCATTACCTTTTTCTCGAGTGGTTTGTTTTCGCCTTCGCGGCGGATGCGTACGGTCACCTCCGTTTTGGCTTGTCCCTTGAGCAGTTTACTCACATCATCGGTGTTGCGGCCCTTCACGCTTTGTCCGTCGACCTCCAGGAGTATGTCGCCCGCCCTTATGTCGGCTCTTTGTGCGGGCATTCCCTCGTATGGATCGGCGATTACCACATAATCATCCTTTTTCGAGATCAGTGCACCGATTCCTCCATATTGACCGGTGGTCATGAGCCGGAAGCTCTCGATTTCGGATTCCGGAATATAGTTGGTGTAGGGGTCGAGACTCTTGAGCATGGCGTCGATGCCGGTACGCATGAACTTGGCGGGGTCTATGTCATCGACATAATAGGTATTGACTTCGCGGTAGAGTGTGGCGAAAATCTCGAGGTTCTTTGAAAGCTCGAAGTAGCTGTCACCCGCGGCCGTGGCGCCCGCCAGCAAACCGCCTGCGAGGAATACCCATAAAAATCTGCGCACCCGTTGGCGTAATGCGCCTAAAATGGACTTTCCGTGATGCCGAGGGCCGGCTTGTGAAAGATTTTCCTGATCGGGACACGTGTTTTGGGCGGGTTTGAGTTGCGAATGTTTGTCGCTTGAATGGAAAGGGTTCATAGTGAACAGCAGTTAATTCGAATCAGGCAGTTTATCGTGGCGGGCGTGCACCAGGTTGCGGTGGGGGCTCATCCCGAACGAAAAAGACATCAAAAATACGCAGGAGGAGCCCATATATTTCCCGATCCTCAGGATATTCTGTGAAAGGCAAAGGCAAGCCCCTCAGGGTCATGGCACCGGGTCGTGGCCGTGCCCCCCCCAGGGGTGACACCGTGCCAGTCGTTTGAACGTGAGCCACCCACCTTTCCACGCACCGTAGCGCCGAATCGCCTCCATTCCATAGGCCGAGCAGGTTGGGTAGTAGCGGCATGAGGCTGGCAGTAGGGGTGACAACAGTCGCCGATATAGCCCGATGAGTGCCAAAAAAAAACACTTCATTCGGATAGGTTCTGCTCCGTATTACGCGGGAGTTTATGTAGCGCATCGCTGAGCGCAGATCGAATTTCTGCAAACGGTGCTTCGGCTTGTCCAACATAATGCAACAAAAACATCGCCGGATGCACGAAATCCGCTGACCCTCGCATGCTTTCCGAGGCGTACAACCGCCATGCTTCACGCAATTTTCTACGAATGGCGTTTCGGTCGACCGCCCGTGGAAATTTCTTTTTGGCCACCAAGATCATCACCTTTGCCGGGGAAATCGAAGAAGTACGCCCGGCACCAATCCGGGGCAACCAACGCAGTAGAATCGGGTGCACGAAAATCTTCTTGCCTTCCCTGAGCAGACGTTCCTTTTCGATTCGACTGCTGAGTCGGTGCGATTTGGGGAAGCCGTGTTTCAATCTGGAATAGGGAGAGCTCTGGCGGGGCGCTGATGGAAATCGGGGCGACCTAACGATTAGGCTTTGTGGCGCTTTTCGTCGGATACCGTCAATTTATGACGACCTTTGGCGCGGCGACGGGCCAGAATTGCACGACCGGTTGGGGTCTCCATCCGACTGCGAAACCCGTGTTTGTTTCTGCGCTTACGTACAGAAGGCTGGAAAGTCCTTTTCATAACCGGAATTTTTTTAAGGAGTGCAAAGTTAATGGAAAAAAGAATAAAACCAATAAATAGCGGTTAAGTATGACACATTACCGAATCGCGCGTGATGCCTCCGAGCCCGCCCACCTGAGGGTTGACATAGAAATCGACCTATCACCAACCCTTGCATCCGACATCCTGCGCGTATACCTGCCCGAATGGCGGCCGGGTCGCTACGAATTGGGGCACTTTTCGCGTAACCTGCGCCAGCTGAGTTGCACCGCCCCAAGCGGTCATGAGATCCCCATAGAACCGGTCGACCGCGCCTCCTGGCAGTTCCACCCCAAAGGCCACCCACGCATCCACCTTTCCTATCTGTACCGGGCCGATCAGCCCGACGCGGGTGGGTGCTATGTCGACCACCAGCTCTTTTATGTCAACCCCATCCACTGCTGCCTATACACCGACGAGCACCGCGACCAGCCGGTGTCATTGCAAATCCAGATTCCCGGGCACTGGAAGGTAGCCTGCGGCCTGCCCCAATCTGGTGGCATATTCACTGCATCCAACTACGATGAATTGGTCGACATGCCCCTGGTGGCGTCGCCCCATCTCACCCATTGGCCCTTCCAGCACCGCAATTATCAGCTTCACTTATGGATCCACACCCAAACCGAGCCGCAGATGAGTCGATTTGAAGCGGATGTGTGTCAATTCGTGGACGCACAACTCGATATCATGGGGCCGCTGCCCGTCAACACCTACCATTTCATACTCCTGGCCCTGCCCTATGCCCACTACCATGGCGTAGAACACCGAAACAGCACCATGATGGTGCTGGGCCCGGAGGCCGAAATCTTCCGTGAACTGTACCCCGAACTGCTAGGACTCAGTGCACACGAGTTTTTTCACGCTTGGAACATCAAGCACATCAAACCCAATGACCTGATGCGCTACGACTACCAGCGAGAGAATTACTCCTCGCTTGGCTACGTTTTCGAAGGCTACACCACCTACTATGGTGACCTCTCCCTGCTGCGCAGCGGACTCTTTGGCTGGCACGAATACGCCCATGAGGTCGACGTGTACCTGAGTCGCCACCTCATGAGCTATGCCCGACAGAATGCTGGTTTACGCGATTCGGGGCACAACACCTGGGTCGACGGCTATGGGGGCGCGGCCGCACCCCACCGAAGTGTAAGCATCTACGCAGAAGGCATGCTCAGCGCCCTGTGTCTCGACCTGGAAATTCGGCGCATTAGCAACAATCGTTATTCTCTCGACGATCTCATGCGGCATCTGCGATCACGGGCCGACCTGGGAATGGGCTACATTGAGGCAGACCTGATCGACTTTCTGGATGTCACCACCGGGCGTTCCTTCCACCCACTATTCCAACGGCTCTACCACAAGCCGGCAACCCTAATCGAACCCCTCAAACAAGCCCTTTCCTGGATCGGATGCGGCGTGCAGTCAATCGATTCTGAGGATGAATGTGCCCGTATGTGTGGATTACGTTTACAAGGAGGACACGGGGCGCAACAGGTAATCGGAGTGGCTCCAACAAGCGCAGCCGACCGGGCCGGACTCCGTGTGGGCGATCGGGTAACGGAAATCGGAGCAACCCAAGGCATGTGGGAAGTTAAATGGACCGACCGCATGCAAAACCACCACCTGAGCGCCTTGCAACCCGACCCTCAAGGCTGGTTTGGCAATTGTCGGCTCCTACGACTCCCCTCTACGAGTCAAAGTCAGGATGAAAACTACCGCTGCTGGTCGACCGGCAAAACCCTATGATTACACACCAACACAACCCAAACAGAAATCTATTGCAGCAAATACTACTTATTCTTCAAAACCAGCTCCACCTCAGCGGAACTAATCTCCAGAATTTGGACAATGGCAATCATACCGACATCATAGCCATTTTTGAACATTCGAACCAATATCTATTCGAATTCCATGCGCCCACCCTCCTCAAGTCCTGTTGCTTTGCCCTGTTCCATAACCTGTTCCACACCCTCCTCCCTGCCTTTCATAATGCCCCCGTGCTCCCCTTCGGCCACTCCTTCATACCAATAAGACACGGGCACGTTTTCTGAAACATTCAGTCCCCTCAGCATCCTCATATATTTCGCTCTGACTTCCGGTTCCATAAATTCAACCTTAATTGCTTTTTCATGGCCCAGTCGAAGCTGATGAAGGTGCTGCCCATAGAGGTTTAGGTCGATTCATGGCTGCAAGCTAGCGACAGCCAAAGCCTCGAGTCGGAAAGCAAACTTATGCTAACGATAGCAAACGAAAGCATGGTGGCCCCCTTATTATTAGGGAATTGCGACCGGCACCTAGCCGTTCATCGACTGCAGGAACTCTTCATTGGTGAAGGTGCCCCGCATATTTTGCAGCATCAGTTCCATCGACTCCTGCGGGGTCATGTCGGCCAGATGGTTACGGAGCACATACATTCGGCGCAGGGTATCCTTGTCGAGCAATAAATCCTCGCGGCGCGTGCTGGAGGCCACCACATCGATGGACGGGTAGATGCGCTTATTCGACAATCGTCGATCGAGTTGCAGCTCCATATTGCCTGTGCCCTTGAATTCCTCGAAGATCACCTCATCCATTCTCGACCCTGTTTCGATGAGTGCGGTGGCCAAAATGGTGAGCGACCCACCTTTTTCGATTTTGCGTGCCGCACCAAAAAACCGCTTAGGTTTCTGTAGTGCGTTGGCATCCACGCCTCCCGATAAAATCTTGCCCGAGGCTGGCTGCACCGTATTGTAGGCACGCGCCAAACGGGTAATGGAGTCGAGGAGAATCACTACATCATGTCCACATTCTACGAGTCGCTTCGCCTTTTCAAGTACAATATTGGCCACTTTCACGTGGCGGTCGGCCGGCTCGTCGAACGTGGAGGCCACTACTTCTGCCTTCACAGAACGGGCCATGTCGGTTACCTCCTCAGGCCGCTCGTCGATGAGCAGGATGATAAGATAGACCTCCGGGTGGTTGAACGCAATGGCGTTAGCCACGTCCTTCAACAAAAAGGTCTTACCCGTCTTGGGTTGTGCCACAATCAGTCCTCTTTGTCCCTTCCCAATAGGGGTGAATAAGTCCATGATGCGCATCGACATATTCTCAGGGCGGTGACTCAATTTGAGACGCTCGCTGGGAAACAGGGGGGTCAGAAAATCGAATGGTATGCGGTCGCGGATTTCCTGCGGAGTCATTCCGTTAATCAGCTCCACTTTGGTGAGGGCATAATACTTCTCACCCTCCCGAGGGGGACGAATAAAAGCCTTGATGGTGTCACCGGTTTTGAGGCTCAGTGACTTCACCTGCTGTTGGGTCACAAACACATCATCGGGCGACGCCAGGTAGTGGTAATCTGCCGACCTGAGAAAGCCATAGCCATCAGACACTACCTCCAGTACCCCTTCGGTGCTAACCACCTGATCAAATGCATAGTAGGGCTTCTGCTGGCGTTCAGCATACGGCGGACGTTCTCCATGCGACGGACGTTCTCCATGCGACGGACGTTCTCCATGCGACGGACGCTCATAACGGGGCCCGCGGTCGACAGATGGTTGATGATCCCAACGCCCCCCTCCCTCTTTCGGCTCACGATTCCCCCCCTCCCGCAGCTCCCGGTTACGGCCCGGATGGGCTCCCCTTTCACCCCGTCCCCTATCGGAATATTGATGCGGCAACGACGCACCCTCCCGCGGTCCGGTGCCCCCGTCGACATCGGCCTCAGCATCCGTAGGTCGCCCACCATCGGTAGTTTCCACTCCTTCGACGGGAATTGACGGCTCTGAATCATAGGAAATCGATGACCCAGGTTCACCCGCCGAAGCATAAGATGATTCAGATTCATCCGCCACCTCAAACGGCAATTCAGGTTCCTCGAAAAAGGCAATTTCCGCTTCGGGACTATCGGACGAAGAAGAACGAGCGGCCGACGAAATCCGATTAGCAGCAGATTCCGAGGATTTTCCCTCAATGACCTTCGCCTTACGACCCCTTTTCTTGGGCACAGGGAAGCTCTCAGGGGGAGCCGATAGGTCAGGAACTGACGATTCGATAGGTTCAACAGGCGCAGCCGAAGAAGAATCCGCGCGGTTCAGGCGTCGACGCCCACGCTTTTTTTCTGTTTGCATAAAAACAAATGGAAGTAATGACTAGGGAAAGGTTATGCACAAAATGCAAGAAACCAAAATATCAAAATATAAAGGGAAGGCAGTTACCAACAATCCGAACGCCACCGAACGATGCAAATATAGCTAAAAACACCCATTCACCCGACCCAAAAAAAGAAAACCGCAAAAAATCATCCGTAAGAAGAGTCCCAACATTAAACTTACTACATTTGAAGCAGAAAATATCCCCGATGATTCGTTTTTTTGCATCAAAAATCCATCTGTACGGAATTTTTCTGGTGTGCCTCCTGGCACCAATCCCCACAGAAGGCCAGTCACAAAAAAGTCGAGCGAAAGCCAATCAGCAACAAAAAGCCAAACAAACGATCGAGTATGCCCGCAGTTTGTATGGTACGCAGCCCGACAGTACCATCCTGCTGACGGAACAGCTCCTGCAAACAACGGCTGGCGAACAATCCCCCGAATCGCAGTCACTCGAAGCCGAAATCCGGAAAACCCTCAGTACCGCCCTCAGCCTGGTCGGACAAAACACCCGCGCCCTGCAGGAAGGTAAAAAGGCCGCAAGGCTATATGCACAGGTGCCCGACACCATAGGGATGGGGGTGGCCCACGCCAACCTGGGCATGATCTACTTTGGGATATCGCTCTACACCGAAGCGGCCGAGGAATACGGGAAAGCCCTGTTTTATCTGAAAAACCGGGGAAAAGAAGCGGCCATGGCCGGAATCAGCAACAACCTGGGAAATTTATGGATGGTGCAAAACCGTTACGATCAGGCGCGATCACTCTACGAAAGTGCGCTGAGTACCTACCGGAAACTCAATATCCCCAGTGGGGTGAGCTACACCATCAACAACATCGGGGTGGTCAACGAAAAGCAGAAAAAATATGCAGCCGCCATAGACTGCTATCTTCAAGCCCTTACCATTGATGAACATGAAAACGACCTGTTGGGACAAGTGAACGGCAACCTAAATCTGGGGGATGCCTTTACTGAAACTGGCCGCACCCAACAGGCCGATGAACGGTATCTCAAAGCCCTTGCAATCGCCGAAAAGATCTCCGACCCGCAAGGCATAATCCGGGCCCTATTGGCCATGGCCGAGCACGACCACCGAAACGGGCAACAGAACCGTGCCCTTATGCAGGCCAGACGCGCGCAGGCGCTGGCCGAGTCGACTGGTAACAAACAGAACCTCGATAACCTTCTCGGACTGTTGACCGACATAGCCAAGGCCATGGGAAATGATCAACAAGCCTTGGTCTACCAGAAACAGCAGTTGGAGCTACTGCGGGAAACCCACCAACAGGAAAAACAACTGGCCGAACGCAATACCAAAGAACAGACAGAAGTTCGTCTGATCGATGCGCTCGACAATATTCAAGAGCTCAACAACGACCTTTCGAAGCAACGCACCAACTATCAAACAGCCATACGGGTGAATGTAGGCCTCGGAACCGGGCTTCTATTCTTGCTCCTGCTGATGGGACGCTATATACGCAAGCAACGAAGTCAGCAACGAATCCAATTGATCGAACGAAACCGGCTGGAACAGGAACAAGAAGAACGGCAACGGCAAAAACTGCACAATACCCAGAAAGAAATTTACCTGGAACAAAAACTACAGGCACAAAACATAAGCCTATTCCTAAAGGAAATTAGTCTGCATCTCAGCGCGCTCAACGGCCACGAAACAGGAACGCCATCTGAACGCGAACAGGCTCACCCCAAAAAACCCGGTGAACGAGTGGCGCAGTTGCGCTCCCACATCGATGACCTCATATTGCTCATCCACATACAACACCACCCCAGGGAATTTCCACCCACTCAAATCGAGGCCGGGGAACTCATAAGTCAGGCTCTCAAGGGTATCGGGGTGGCCTTCAAGCTCAAAACGCACCACGGGAGCCTGCTGATCCACACCCATCCCGCCATATTCTATTTAATGTTTCGAAATCTTGTCGAGTGGGTCGAAGCGCCATGCATCCACAAAGAACGATCCCTGTTGCCCGTGCACATTGAATTGTTGAAGCCCATCAACGGTCTGCTCCCCATACAACTCAGATGGGTCGACTACGATCCCGATCTCCTGAATTCGGTGCATCAATCGGTGCTGCAATTGAGCAACCGTCGCTTCGACTGGCCCCAAAACATACCCGGAAGACCGACTCTGGGTGGATTGGCGATTGTGCACCAAACACTGCAGCAATTGGGGGGACAAGCCAGTATGAAGATGCCCAAACCCAACCAAGGCCTTTCGCTACAAGTTCTGGTACCCCTGCAAGACTGAACCGCTTATTTTTACGGTCAAAATCTTCCCAACAGATGCTCGAAATAAACCTTATTCGAACCCAAACAGAAACGGTCATTGCCGGCCTCGAACGCAAATATATTGGCGACGCTACCACTCGCATCGGTCAAATTCTCGAGGTCGACGAGCAAAAAAGGGCGCTTCAGACCCGGAGCGACCAGTTGAAATCAAAGGTGAACAGCTTGTCGCGCGAGATCGGCGAAGACATGAAATCGGGCCGCAAAACCGAGGCCCAGACCAAAAAAGAGGAAGTGGCCCGACTCAAAAGCGACGATAGCAGATGCGCTGAACAACTCGAACAACTCGACCAAGCACTCCAACATATGCTGGTACAACTACCCAATTTGCCCTATGAACAGGTACCATCAGGGCGCACACCCAACGACAACCTCGAGGTGCACAAGTGGGGAGATTTACTTCCCGGAGGTGCGGACGTATTACCCCACTGGGAACTCGCCAAAACTTACGGCCTGATCGATTTCGAAGAAGGTGTGAAGGTGACCGGCGCCGGATTTCCCGTCTACCGGGGCGCAGGAGCCCGGCTACAGCGTGCACTTATCAACTTCTTCCTCGACCGCAATACCGCGGCAGGCTACCTCGAAATACAGCCCCCCATACTGGTGAACGAAGTCTCCGGATTTGGCACCGGAAACCTACCCGACAAAGAGGGACAAATGTACTTCGTGGGTGAAGACAAATTGTATCTGGCCCCCACCGCCGAGGTGCCGGTAACCAACCTCTACCGCGATACCCTATGGAAGGCGACCGACCTTCCCATCAAAAACACAGCATACACCCCATGTTTTCGCCGCGAAGCCGGCTCCTATGGCAAGGACGTGCGCGGACTCAACCGCCTGCACCAATTCGATAAGGTAGAAATCGTGCAAATTACCCTACCCGAGCAAAGCGAACAGGCGCTCGACGAGATGTGCCGGCATGTGGGTGGACTAATCGAAGCTCTCGAACTGCCCCATCGGATGATTCGCTTGTGTGGTGGCGATATGAGTTTTGCCTCCGCACTCACCTATGACTTCGAAGTGTGGAGTCGCGGACAAGACCGCTGGCTGGAGGTGAGCTCGGTGAGCAACTTCCGAACCTTCCAGACCAACCGTTTAAAGGTGCGCTACCGCGATGAAGACGGCAAAAATCAGCTGGCTCATTCGCTCAACGGATCGGCCCTGGCCCTGCCACGCATCGTGGCCGCCTTATTGGAGCACCACCAGCAGGGCGACTCCATCCAGATTCCATCTGCCCTCGTGCCCTACACCGGATTCAACGCAATCACGCCCCTCTGGTAGACCTCTTCAACAAACCATTTGCAGACGGCACCAGGTGCATGGCGTATATGTCAACCAATAATCCTTTTGCAGATGCCTTCACGCCCCTCGACTAGATTTCTTACTAACCCCTTTTGCGGACATCATCACATCCCCCGGCCTGACTTCTTCCGCGCCACGCCCCGGTCGCGAAATTCTCGCAAAAGACTGCGCACAATCGACCAGCGGAGGTGGTTGAGCGAATACTGCGGAAGCGGCTTAGTGGGATGCACCTCCACCAAACCACTTTCCACAAGTACCCGGAGGTGGTGGTATACCAGCGCCCTGGAATAGCTAGTTCGGTCTACCATCTCCTGGCGGGTCGACATTCCATGGCGGATGATGTTGTCGAGCAAGTTGCGCCGGGTAGGCTGGGTGAGCGCATCCAGAAGCGCGGCCGCGAGGAGCGCCTTGTCGAAGTCCAAACGCATATAAAGGACAAAAAAGAGCCCACAATAATAGCACAAAGCACATGATGTTGGTCGGGAAAGCCCGTATTTTTGGGTCTTCAAACCTGATCTTCCCATCCCGTTATGATCAACCTGATCCTCTCCGGCGGCAGCGGCACCCGCTTGTGGCCCGTGAGCCGCACCCTTTGGCCGAAACAATTCTACCCCCTCATCGGCGGTGCCTCGCTCTTTACCCTCACCCTTCAACGCAACCGCGCGCTTTGCAGCGGCTTTCTTGTGGTCACAAACTTCGAGCAGTACCCCCTGGCCCTCCTGCAACTGCTCGAGCAACTGGGGACCGATGCTCAACACAACGCCACAAGTGGTGAACTGTCCTCGGCAAACAGCCCTCAAAGAGGGCCGAAAACAGAAAACTCCAACCTGTACCCAATGAATTCGGGCACACCCTCCAAACTTAGCGGGCAATGCATACTCGAGCCCGTGGGCCGAAACACCGCACCCGCCATTGCCCTGGCCTGCCTGGGTCTCCCCGCCGATATGGTGGTGTTGGTGACCCCCTCCGACCACCTCATCACCCAAACCGAAGCCTACGCCCGCGCCGTGCGTGAAGCTGAATCGATCGCCCGCGAAGGCTATTTGGTGACCTTTGGCATACAACCCACATACCCCGAAACCGGGTTCGGCTACATAGAAGCCGACGGCCGTGAAGTCCTGTCATTTCGCGAAAAACCCGACCGGACCACCGCCGAAGCCTACCTAAAGGCGGGGCGCTACTACTGGAACAGCGGCATGTTCTGTTTCAGCGCCGGTACATTCCTCTCCGAGCTCCTTGAGTACGCCCCCGAGGTGCACCGCACAGCGGTGGAGGCCTGGAACAGCCTATATAAAGTTGATGAACGGACGCAGACACTCCCCCGCAAACAAATGATGCAGATGCCCGACATCAGCATCGACTTCGGCATCATGGAGAAGAGCCGCCGCGTGAAGGTAGTGCCGGCCGATCTGGGATGGAGCGACCTCGGCAGCTTCGACGCCCTATACGAGCAGCTGCCCCGAAACGAAGAGGGCAACACTCTCAACCCGAATGCGCGCTACCTCAATAGCCGCAACAACCTTTTGCTCAACAACAGCCGGCAGCTACTGGTGCTGCAAGGGGTCGACGACCTCATGGTAGTGCATACCGACACCGCCACGCTCATCGGACGCCGTGGGGAAAGTCAACATGTAAAACAGGTCGTGGATCTTCTGAAATCCGAATCCTCATCACTCCTCCGTGCCCACGCCCATCAAGCAACCCTATTTGGCAGTCAGACTACCCTGAGCGGCTGTAGCGAGCCCATCACGGAGCTCGAAATTCGTGCGGGTGGCACTTGCACCCTACATCTACCGGGACCCGTTCAGTTGTGGCTCCGGGAAGGCTCGGGTGTGCAGTTGAACGGCCAAAACTGCCCGTCAGGTGTCACAAAAACAATCGACGGTGGGACCCTCACCCTAAGTAATCCTTCAGAAACACACAGCGCCCGCCTGCTTTTGGTGGGGGCGCTCTGTAGATGAAGGGGAAAAAGAATCTGCATCAGCATGCGGAGGAGAACACCGGGGGACACTAGGGAAACACTATGCAAGCACCTTTGTGAACACCATACGAATCTATAGCCTAATCATCTTGCCACATGGCATCGCCCAGACTGTTCTCATACAGTCCGGCGTAGTGTGCCACCGATTGGTGGTTCTGCCCGTCGATCCGAATTTCGCAGGTGGTCACCACCCCCAGCTTGCACCAGGGGAGCGCACTCCTTTGCAGATATTTCAGCAGTAATTCCTCTTCGAGGGGATCAATGCTCAAGATAACCCGCCCCTGCGCCTCCCCAAACCAGTAGGCGTCGCGACGAACATCCAGGTCGGCCACCACCTCAAATCCGAGTCGACCCGGCAACGCGCACTCCAACAGGGCGGTAAAGAGGCCGCCGTCTGACACATCCTGCAGGCTCTCCAGGCAAACCCGGCCACGCATCTCCCGTAAAACAGCATGCAAGGCACACTCATCGGCCAGCGAAAATGGCGGCGCACCGCTGTCTTTTCGGCCGTGGAAGCTGTAGAGGTATTGCGAACCCGAGATGTCGCCACTGCTGCGCCCGATCAGGTAAATGAAATCGCCCGCTTGCCGAAAGGCGAGGGTTGTGAACTGCCGTTTATCGTCCATCACACCCAGCATACCAATCACAGGGGTGGGAAACACCGGACCCTCAAACGACGATTGGTTGTAGAAGCTTACATTGCCACCGGTGACCGGGGTGTTAAACGCACGACAGGCATCGCCCATACCCCGAATGGCTTCCACAAACTGCCAATAGACCCCGGGGTTATACGGATTGCCGAAATTCAGGCAATTGGTAATGGCCACGGGATCGCCCCCGGCGCACACCACATTACGGGCCGCCTCCGCCACCGCAATGGCCGCACCCGTATAGGGATCGGCATAGGTATAGCGCGGATTGCAGTCGACCGACAACACCAGGGCCTTTTCGGTACCACGCACATCAACCACCGCAGCGGCCGCCTGCTGCACAGCCGTCATGTGGGTGGTGCCCACCATATGGTCGTATTGCTCATAGACCCAGCGCTTACTGCAGAGGTTGGGGTGACCTGCCAGGTGGTCCATTACGGCCTGCAGATCTCTGGGCACTGGTATTGTTTGTGGGTCGAAATTACGAATTGCCTCTCGGTAGGCTGGTTCTGCATATTCGCGGTGGTAGACCGGCGCCCCGCCACCCAGCACCAAGCTTTCGGCAGGCAATTCGGCCACCAATTCTCCATGCATGTGAAAGCGCAACAATTGTGTGTCGGTGACAGTGCCGATGTTAACACACTGCAGATCCCAACGGTCGAAAACCGCCTCGATCTCCTTCTCGTGCCCGCGCTCGCAAACTAGCAACATGCGCTCCTGCGACTCCGACAACAGGATTTCCCAGGCATGCATGCCCTCCTGCCGGGTGGGCACAAGATCGAGGTGGATTTCCATGCCCGCCCCGCCTTTGGCCGACATTTCCGAGGTGGAGCAGATGATGCCCGCGGCCCCCATGTCTTGCATACCGATTAGGGCACCCGTGGCGATCGCCTCCAGGCTAGCCTCGAGCAGCAGCTTCTCCTGGAAGGGGTCGCCCACCTGAACCGAGGGCAGGTCGTCGGCCGAATCCTCTGTGAGGTCTTTCGAAGCGAAGGAAGCCCCGTGTATTCCGTCCTTTCCCGTGCGTGACCCCACTATATATACGGGATTGTCTGCACCATGGGCCGATGCCGACATGGTTTTGTCACGTGCCACCAGTCCCACGGACATCGCATTCACCAGCGGGTTGATGTTATAGCACTCGTCGAAGTATACCTCACCCCCCACCACGGGCACGCCAAACGCGTTGCCGTAGTCGCCTATACCGCGCACCACGCCGCGCAGCAGCTGTCGGTTACGCTCCTGACTTAAATCACCGAAGCGCAGGCTGTTGAGCTGGGCCACGGGACGTGCCCCCATGGTAAAAATATCGCGGTTGATTCCCCCCACGCCAGTTGCCGCCCCCTGGTAGGGCTCGATGGCCGAGGGGTGGTTGTGCGATTCAATCTTAAACACGCAGCCGAGTCCGTCGCCCAGATCCACCAGTCCCGCGTTTTCCTCACCGGCTTTGGCCAGCATGCGCTCCCCGTCTTTGGGCAGCGTTTTGAGCCAAACGATTGAGTTTTTGTAGGAGCAATGTTCGCTCCACATGGCGGAGTAGGCGCTTAGTTCGGTGAAATTCGGCTCGCGACCGAGGGTGTCACGGATCTTCTGCAGTTCCTCCGGCAGAAGCCCGAGCGCCTTGGCGGTTTCGTCGGTGTTCATGGTCGACCTGGGGTTTGAGGGAAATAGCGTTTCAGGGGATGGGGTTCGCGAGTGGGTTGCTCATAAATTGGGGAATGATTTTAACGGGGGATGCGTTTCAGAGAATGCATTTCGGGGAAAGCGTTTTGCGTATTAGCTTTTTTTTCGGCGGCCGGATTCGGCTGTGGTGGATTCGGGAGTATTGGTTGTGTCGAGAGCGTTACCTTGCCCGTCGAAGTCGACCACCGCCTGTGCTGAGCGACCGGGGCACGACAAGCGCACCCTGATGCGGTCGGGCTCGCCGGGCCTCTGCCACAGGGTGATCTGGGCCGGACTGCATCCGCTGTGGTTTGCCTGCAGATGCCGGTCAGCCGCCACCGGAAATTCCGATTCGTAAAGCGCGCGCTTGCGGAGCGTCCACTGCTGCGCCAGGTCGTAGGAAATCTCCACAGTGCGACCAAATTCATTGAATCGAACCTGGTATCCACTGCCCCCGGCCGTCCACACCGCTTTCACAGCGGCCGGATGCTGGGCGTGAAAGACCTCGAGCAGTGGCAGCGGCAGCCGCTTGGTCTTTAGTCGCCTCGCCTCTGTCGATAAGGGCGCCAAACCGATCAAAAGCAGGAACAGGAATAAACGCATAGGTCGCAAAAATACGGGCTGAGTGGCGTTGCGCATACCCCATGCCCGAATCGAATGTGGAGGAAGTTTATCCGGCTATTGTAAATATTTTTATATATATTATTTTGATGTTTTTATATGTGTTAGTATAGGCATTAATTATTTTTTTATTAATTTTTCCTTGTCGTATTCATTTTATACTTTTGTGGCGGTCAAAAAATCACACAATATGAACCCCATTCGTAAAAATGCATTTCTGGCTGCCGGCGATCGTTCGCGGGTCGACGTACAAGCCGGCGACACGCTGGTATCGCGCTATTATGGCGAAAGCGTATTCAACCCCAAAGCCATGCGCGCCCACCTCACCGAAGAGGTCTATGAAGCTCTTATGCAGAGCATCGAACTCGGACACCGCGTGCCCCGCGAGATAGCCCAACAAGTGGCCAGCCGCATGAAAAACTGGGCCATCGCCAAAGGCGCCACCCACTACACCCACTGGTTTCAACCCCTCACCGGAGCCACCGCCGAAAAACACGACACCTTTTTCTCGCTCAACCAAGAAGGCGAAGCGATCGAAAGCTTCAGCGGCAGTGCTTTGTCGCAGCAAGAACCCGACGCATCAAGCCTGCCAAGCGGTGGTATACGCAATACTTTCGAAGCCAGGGGCTACACCGCATGGGACCCCAACTCGCCCGCCTTCATTTTCAGCGGTCCGGCCGGCAACACCCTCTGCATTCCCACCATTTTCGTCTCCTACACGGGCGAATCGCTCGATTATAAATCACCCCTACTGAAATCGCTCGCCGCAGTGGAACAAGCCGGCGTGGCCGTATGCCAGTACTTCGACAAAAACATCACACGAGTGTTTCCCACCCTGGGGGTTGAACAGGAGTATTTCCTGGTAGATGCTGCTCTATTTGCGGCGCGACAAGACCTGGTGCTGTGCGGAAGGACTTTGTTCGGGCACGCCCCCGCACGGGGACAGCAGCTCGAAGACCACTACTTCGGATCCATACCCGACCGCGCTCACGCCTTTATGGTGGACCTCGAACGGGAATCGCACCGCTTAGGGATTCCGCTGAAAACACGCCACAACGAAGTGGCCCCCGCCCAGTTCGAATGCGCCCCCATTTTCGAAGAAATAAACCTTGCGGTCGACCACAATCAGCTGTTGATGGACTTGATGGACAAGCTCGGACGCCGCCACAACCTCCGCGTGCTGCTCCATGAGAAGCCCTTCAAAGGCATCAACGGTTCCGGCAAACACAACAACTGGTCGCTCAGCACCAACACCGGCAAAAACCTGCTCTCGCCCAGCAAAACGCCCAAGAGCAACCTCATGTTCCTCACCTTCTTCGTGAACGCCATCAAAGCCTTCTACGACTACGCTGACCAGATCAGGGCGTCGATTGCCTCGGCCAGCAACGACCACCGCCTCGGTGCCAACGAAGCCCCACCGGCCATTATGTCGGCCTTCCTGGGCGAACAACTCAGCAAAATCCTCGACGAAATCGAAAAAGGGAAAATCGAGCATAACGACAGCGAAACCCGCATCATGATGCACAGCATCAAGGCCATCCCCGAAATTCTGCTCGACAACACCGACCGAAACCGCACCTCGCCCTTCGCCTTCACAGGTAATAAATTCGAGTTTCGTGCGGTGGGTTCCAGTGCCAACTGCGCTCAGGCCATGACCGTGCTCAATGCCGCCATGGCCCGCACCCTCACCGACTTCAAAGAGCAGGTCGATAAGCTCATTGTGGATGGCGATAGTCGCGACACCGCCCTGCTCACTGTTATCCAGAAATTCATCAAGCAAAGCCGCAAAATTCGCTTCGAAGGCAACGGCTACAGCGACGAATGGGCGCAGGAGGCCGAAAAGCGTGGACTCAAAAACCTGCGCACCACCCCCACCGCCCTCGATGCGCTGGTCGACAAAAAAGCCCATGAGCTGTTTGTGAAATCCGGTATATTTAGTAAGCGCGAAATCGAGGCCCGCCACGAAATCCTGCTCGACGACTACATCAAGAAGATCCAGATTGAGTCGCGCATCATCGGCGAATTGGTGATGACCCGCATTGTGCCCACGGTGGTGACCTACCAAAACACCCTGCTGGCCAACCTGAAAGGACTACAAGAGCTCGGACTCAAGAAATCGGCCCTTGCGCCCCAGATGGACGTGCTCGAAACCATCAACACCCACGTGCAAGACCTCATCCGCCTATCGGAAGAGATGCGCCATTCACGCAAAAAGGCCAACCTCATCGAAGACGCCCGCGATCGCGCCATAGCCTACTGCGAGCAGGTGCGTCCGCACTTCGAAGCCATCCGCGACCGGGTAGACCAGCTCGAACTGATTGTCGACGACGAACACTGGCCTCTGCCCAAATACTGGGAGTTGCTGTTCATCCGCTAAACCCAAAAGGCGAATCCGGACTGGGATTCGTACAGCGCCGACCAGGCTCTGTACAGTGCTGCCAAGGCACTGTATAGTGCTGATTGGGATCTGTAAAACACCCCGTAATAATATGGAGTGCCCGCGCCCTCCATATTTTTTTTTAGGGGATCAAAACTTGGTCCTTCTTATTGAAAAGTAAGCTTTATTTTGCGTTAACAATTCAATCATCTATGCCCAATGCTAAAAAACGACAGACAGCTTTCATTCACAATTTAAAGTGCGGTGTCAGCACTATAATCACTGACGACAAAAAAATGAAACCAATATCACACGCATCAACTAAAAAATCCTACGCTCCCTTTTGCGTAAGTCCTGTATTCATTAAAAAAATATTTTACCTTTTTTTTGTAATTCCTTTCTTCACGTATGCCCAGTTAACTCCTGAAGTTACTTCTTGGATAATTAACACAACGGGCTACACCGGCTACAATAATCTTCCTGCAGATGTTCAGCAGGTGCAATATTCCACAGCGAATGTTTATGTGAGCTGCTCGGACATTCCTGCATATTCAATTGGTCCATGGAACGGAAATCCCAACACGCCCACCAATCAGAATTTTGTTTTCAAAATTACACGAACTCCGCAGCAAAATGCCGGAGCGCCTGTTGCCACTCCACTCGGTCACATCGGAGTGTGGAAAAATGGTGTAATGATATTCAACCCTAAAGATGCAATGAGTTACAACAATCAAAACATCTGGCATCAGAATGCTGTGGTGGTAGAAGCACCATCATTTGATGCTTGCTTGGGGCACCCTGCACCCAGAGGAGAATATCATCATCACCAAAATCCGGTTTGCCTTAACACTATGCCGAATCCAAATTTTCACTCCGGAATTTTGGGATTTGCCTTTGATGGGTTTCCTGTTTATGGTTGCTATGCTTATCAAAATACCAATGGAACCGGACCGATTGTGCGAATGAAAACAAGTTATCGCAAACGCAACATCACACAACGCACTTCCCTTCCCGATGGAACTTCGCTTTCTTCTTCACAGTACGGACCGAATGTTTCTGTTTCTTATCCACTCGGATATTATTTGGAAGATTTTGAATATGTGCCGGGGCTCGGAGATTTAGACACGAACAACGGGCGGTTTTGCATTACGCCCGAATACCCTTTGGGAATATATGCTTATTTTGTAACCATTGATTCCACTGGAACTTCAGAATATCCTTACGTCATCGGACCGGCTTATTACGGAACAGTTCAGGCAGGCAATATTGGTCCGGGTTCAGGACATAATACTCCTTCGGAACCGGTAATCACTTACACGAGCGTTCAGGAAATAATTGCGGAAGACAAGAATATTTCTGTTTATCCGAATCCATTTTCTTCACAGACAACTTTGCAGACAGCGGAGCAGTTTATTAACGCAACTCTCACGATAGACAACTGTTTCGGACAGACAGTTATGGAAATAAAAAACATCAACGGGCAGGCGGTAACTCTGCAACGCAACGCCTTGTCCACAGGACTATATTTCATTCGGCTGATAGAGGACAATAAAATTATTGCAACAAAAAAAATCATCATCACGGACTGACACGAAAGAAAGAAGCGCTGAGCATAACAGGCGTTTGGCTCAATGGCGGGTGACGTGGTTAATTGAACATTCTACCTCGCATCAACATTTGTGGTGTATTGACAGTTTTGTGCTTTGAAAGCCCGCCCTCGGCAAGCTGCAAACATCAAACAGTCTAAAAAACCATGAAACATGACAGGGAACCACGCATACAGTTTGTATATCCACTTTATGCTGACGATCTACATACCGTAAGTTATTCTTTGATCATCTAATCCGATTTTCAATTTAGTAATTAGATCAAATGCTAACGAAAAAAAATTAATTGCAGATTCTTTTCCTATTTTTCTTAGAAGTTCTACAAATTGTTTTTCCTCTTTTGATTCGGCAGCTTTTGCCTTTGGAATAATTTCAAAACCAAATTCTTGGAATAATTTAAAAGCTTCAGTGTCTTGTCCTCCTTGAAATTCATCGGGTCTTAGCTCTGTTCCAGTTGCATATTTATTTGCTAGTGATAAAACATACTTTGGTGGATGGCGTTTGTTATTATAAACTAGGTTATAAGTCGAAGAGTGTCTCCCCGTTCTAACGCCATCCAGATCTATTTCTGAGATTGCTTTTAAGATATGCTTCTTTGTTATTTTATCAGTTGAAAATGCCATATTTAATTTGTAATAGGAGTTCTTTCAAAATATAATTCAGGTAAAATAATTTTTACTTCTTGTTCTGTATCTTCTTTCAGCCAGTAAACAATGAAGTTCACCTTCGCGCTTTTCAATTCATAATTTATTTCTTTCATCGTTTCAATTTGTTTTACAAACTGCTGTGAGAATTTCAAAACCGATTGTCCTTTTGAATTCATACATTCATCTCCGTTCAAAGTCAAAGCATCACCGCTTGTAAGTTGAGAAACCAAATGTTGTTTGTTGATGAAGTAGTCAAGCCAAAAATCTTTGAAAGTTAAGTTCATTGCCAACTCGTTTGGCGGTAAATAAATTTCTCTGTCTTCAACTCGTTCCAAATTTTCTGTTGTTAAGTTGTCAAGAAAGTTTGAGTTCAAATGAATAGTCAAATTCTTTTTTGCTCTTGTAATAGCAACATAAAACTGTCGTCTGGCTTCGTCTGTTGCAGGGTTGAAGTTTGCAAGCATCAGGAAAACATTGTCAAACTCTTTGCCCTTGGCTTTGTGAATGGTTGAAACAAAAATTGTTTCTCCATTCTCATTGAAGAAATCTTCCAACTTAGATTCACGAATGAAAACTTCCAAATCAGATTTGTATTTAATTTTTGGATTGGTTGTTTCAAAATCTCTAATGATGTTGTTGCACACTTCCAGCTTTGTGCTGTTGCGAAACTTCTTTACCAATTCCCGCTTTGCATTTGCCCAAACATCATCGTTGATTATGAAAACATCATCAGCTAAATTCAACTGGCTTAAAAAGAATCTGACTTCCGAAAGATTATACAAACTGAAACCATCATTCGTTTGAATCAACTTTGCTTGCATGTCATGTTTCAAAAGCAGTCCTGTGATTTGTAATGCTTCTTCATTTGACTTTGTAAGCACACAAGTAGTTCCAATAAGTCCAGTCGTGAGTATGTCATGCACAAGGGGGGTAATGAAATTACCGCTTTGATACCGAACTAATTTTATTTTTCCGTTGTCGGTTTGTTTAGGAATTATTGGAGTGTCTTTAAGTCGGTGTTGAATCCGTTTCACAAACTGGTTTGTGAAATCAACAAGATTGCTTTTGCTTCTGTAATTCTCAATCAATTCATGCTTGACTGCTTTGTTTACTTCAATAAACTGTTCAAGATATTTTGCACTTGCTCCTCTGAACTCATAAATGTTTTGGTCGTCATCGCCAACTGCAATCACTCTCATCTCCTCATTCTGTTCCATCAAAGCATTTATCAGATTGTATTCATCTTCATCCATGTCTTGTGCTTCATCAATCACCAAAACAGTTTTGGTGATTCGGCTCGCTTCAACTTCCTTGTTCTTGATTTTCTCAATCGTTTTTTTCAAAATCACATCTGACTTTTCCAAACTACCAACCTTGCCCAACAAATCAAAGCAGTAAGAGTGAAAAGTTTTTATCTCAATGTAGTTTGCAGCATTGCCAATTAACTTCAACAAACGCTTCTTGAATTCTGTTGCTGCTGCTCTTGAAAAAGTTACCATGAGCAACTGTTCATGTTTTACATCTTCCATCAAAAGCAACGAAGCAAGTTTGTGAACCAACACTCTTGTTTTACCGCTTCCAGGTCCAGCCGCTACCACAATTTTTGGTTCGCTGTCATTGATAATTTTCAACTGTGTTGGCGAAAGTTCTCCGAAAAGTTGCTTGAATTTTTTCGGAGTCACTTTGAGTTTCAGGTTGTCAATCTTGCTTCCCGGAAAATATTTCTTCAGGAAAGAAGCGTAATTAAGTTGAAAGTAATCTTCTACAAATTGAAAAGCATCCTTGTAATCGCCAATCATCTTCTTTGCATACTCTCCAACAATATGAATCTGCTGAACCTTGTTTTCATAAAACTGATTCAACTTCCGATAATCTTCCTTTGTGTATTTTTTATAGTTGTCTTGTTCAACTCTTTCAATGGTCAGTTTATTATGGACGACAAGAAATCCTCCTTCAATTTTTATGGCATCAATTCTTGACAAGTAGAAAAGAGTATCTTCAATATGGTCAAGGGTAATTTTCATTTCAAACAACTTTGGTTTCTTCTCAAACTCGTCTTTCAATTCGTGAACTGAAAACTCAACAAGAACTTCTTCCTTTTCTTTATCATCTTCTGAAACATTCAGATTGCTTTTCTCATAGAGATATTCAACTATGAACTTTGCCAATTCATGCCGCTTCTCTAATTTTTCTTTCAGCATTTCTCTTGGATGCAGAGCAAGAACAACAACATGATTTTTTGAGTATTCAAGATTCTGTCGCTTAATCCAATTCTTGATTGCCCAAAAGTTGATTATGGTTTTTAGCTTGTTTGTTGTTACATCTTCACAACCTTTTGCTTCTGCTTCCTCATTGAGTTCCTTTATGTGAAATGTCTTTTCCTGTTCTTCAAAAACAGGGAGCAAAAAGTTTTCAATCTTGCTGAATGCTTCAACAATATTGAGAGAACGATTTTTGTTTTCTCCTTTCTTGATGAATGCAGTCAAGTCCTTTGCATCAGCCAAAATCTTTTCTTCACGAAGAAGATTCACAATGTTTATCACTTCTTCTTTTACAATTCCCAAATGGTCGCTGATGTAATCAATTCGTGATTCGGCTGATTCTTCGGTTGCTTGCTTTCTGCTTTTACTTGAAAAAAGTTTCTTGATAATTCTGATTCCCTTTTCTTTTTGCCTCTCCTCAAATCTTTCGGAAACATTGATTTTGTCAATAGCTTCTTGAGCATTTTTTGAAAGAATACTGTTGGCGAAAACTCTCGGCATGTTTTGCCCTCGCTTCAAATAGCCAGCATCCTCCAATGCTGCAATGGCTGTTGTTACTCTTGTTTCAATCTCTACATCATTATCATCCCAACCTGCTTTCCGTGCAATCTCCAAAGCAGAGTTTGAAACTGTTGAACGAAATCTTGTAATCTCTTTTATTGCTTTCCAAATCTGTTGGATCTCTTTGATGGAAAGCTTTGTTTGATTCAGCAAGATAAAATGGTTGTCAAGGTCTTCCTCGTTGAATAACACGAAACAATCAGCAACAATATTTTCATCTCGTCCTGCTCTGCCTGCTTCCTGAATATAGTTTTCAAGTGAATCGGAAATCTCATAGTGAATCACCATGCCAACATCTTTTTTGTCAACTCCCATTCCAAAGGCAGAAGTCGCTACCATGATTGGAACTTCACCAGATATAAAAGCATTTTGGTTTGCAGTTTTTTCTTTCACATCCATTTTACCGTGATATGGTTTGGCATTGAAACCATCTTCGGTTAATCGTTCTGCAAGTGAATATGCTTTTCGTGTTCTTGAAACATAAATGATAGTCGGACAATTTTTCTCCTCAATCAAATCTCTTGCTGCCTGATATTTTTCTTCTTCGTCTCCTTTCTCAAAAACTTTGTATTGAAGATTTGTTCTTGATGCTTTTGAAGTGACCAGTTCAAGGTCAAGCGAAAGTTTTTCTTTGAAGTAGTCACGAATATCTTCAATTACTTTTTGTTTCGCTGTTGCTGTGAAACATGAAACTGGAATTCCATCTTCAAGATTTTTCTTTTCCTGAATTTGTTTGATGAAATCACCGATGTATAAATAATCAACTCTGAAATCTTGTCCCCAAGATGAAAAGCAGTGTGCTTCATCAATAACAAAACGAACAATCTTTCTTCCTAAAATCAATCGTTCAATTGTTCGTGAACGAAGTGATTCGGGTGAGATGTAAAGAATGGAAGCAGAGCCGTCTTCAACTCTTTCAAAAGATTTTGCTCTTTCAATCGGGTCAAGCAAACCATTTATGGTAACTGCCTCAACAATGTTTGCCTTTTCAAGATTGTCAACTTGGTCTTTCATCAATGATTGTAAAGGCGAAATCACAACTGTCAAACCTTTTGAATTTTCTCCACTCATCAAGGCAGGAACTTGAAATGTGATTGATTTTCCTCCACCAGTCGGAAAAACTGCAAGAATGGATTTGTTGTCAACTGCTGCTTTAACAGCTTTCTCTTGCAGCGGCTCACCTGCGTATGTTCTGAATGAATCAAAACCGAATAATCGCTTCAAACCTTTATGTATGTCTAATGCGTTGTTGCAATACACGCAACCACTCACGCAAGGTTTGTTTCGCAAGCGAAACATTATTCGTTCAACTTCGGGATAATTTTTCAGCACCCAAGGCGGTGTGATGGAATGTATTTTCTTGTGTTCAATAAAAGAACTTACAAGCGATAAGCAGTAAGCAAGTTCAATTGGATGTTCTGAAATTATTTTTTTCAAGTCAACTTGTTCGCAAATTTCATTTTGAAATTTCTGACTAATCAGTTTTTCAATGTCTGTGCTTGCACTTGTGTATGCAATGAAACGGAAAAAGGAATGGAACTCCTTTTTATCGTTCAATAGCAAGTAGAAAATTTGTTGAAGCGTTTCGTCTGTTTGCTTGAAAGCTGAAATCTCATCATTGAATAAATCTCTTGCTTTGATTGAATCATTCAAAGGATTATTCATGTCTTCTGATTGAAGTTTGTCGTCCTTCAATAAGGCATGATATGGCTTTGTTGGAAAAAGAAGGGGAGAGAGAAACAAAGTGTCAATGATGTTTGCTGAATTTACTCCCGCATCATTGAGTGCTTTGCCGATATACTTTATGTCATGATTGAAAATGTTATGCCCACAAATGAATTGTGTTCCATTTAGAAACTGGATGAACTCGGCTACTGAAGTTTTGTGAAAAGAACTTCCATCACCCTTGACACTTCCAATGTCAAGAATCTTTCGGCTCTTTGGCTCAACCTCCGTATCAATGAATGCAATTGAGTTCATTTTTGGTTTGCTGAATATAGGAATAAAGCGAATTCATATTCTTGCAAAGTAAGGAATCGTATTTGAAGAATTCGCTATGAAGCCGATAAAGCGTTGGGAGAAGCGGCTCTTTTGGTTTTGCCTTTGGGCTGGCTTTGAGGTGGCGGCAAAACCAAATGTGCCGCTTGTGTGGTGGCAATAGAAATTCAAATTTTTTTTTGTGCGGTGGGGGTGTTTTAATTTTTTTTAGAAGCGTTTGCCTGTCTGATAGAAGAGTTGTCGGTTTTGTCATTCGTTCTAAAAAAGTTTGTTTAAAGTCCGTCAGTTTGATGGTAGCAGTGTCCCAAAATGGTTGCAGCTAACTCACTTATTGGCGCAGCTTGCAAAAGCAAACATAACATATTTCGTTGTATTGGTGTAGGTTGATGGGCGGAAATATCGGGACGGGTGATTCCATTCTGTTTTAGCTCAGATTGACACGAACTATTTTATCTGCATTGCGGCGGGGCATGTATGTTTGACATTCAGACAGCCCGTCGTTTCAGGTTTCGTGCTGCTCCCCAGCCTCCTCCCGCTCTTCGATCCCATCCCGCCTGAAGGGTTTAGATGCACAAATCATCGAATGGTCTTCGTATTTGCTGCCGTTGCTTGGTGCTGACGTGGGTGTAGAGTACACTGGTAAGCGTTTCGATTTGATTGGCGGCAGGGTGGTGGCGGGCGATAGCACCAAAATGAGGGCACAGAACTCAAAGAAGAATAAATTCAACGCCAAGAAGCACAAAGAGAAAATCGACTGCATCGACCAAAGCTGGATGCCTACAACAAAGAACTGCCCTGCGAAGAAGGCGACAGACCCGAAAGTCCCAAAGCTGCAGCCACCAAAAAGCCATAGTAGAACACACCTACGGCATCGGCAAACGGCAATGGGGATTTTACTTTATCAGCACTAAAAAGACCTTGCAACACGCCTCGGCCGATGCGGGCATGATCTTTACCGCCTTAAACCTGCGCCGGATTTTAAAAATCCCGCCCAAAAATGTGCTCCAAGCCTACCTGAGAGGACTTGCCCGCATTTTTGGCCAACTATTCGCCCTCAAGGGCTTTAATAGATTCGACCTGCCGAACCCAAATTTCCCAAGCCATCAGTCTGCATTATTTTTCGTACCGCGCTTACAGCTCGTTAAAATGCGTTATTTTCGGTGGTGAAAAGTGGGTTTTGAGACAGAATGACGTAATAATGCATGCTTTGAATAACAAACATGGACAATTGGATTTACGAAAAAGACTTAAATAATAAGTCAAGGTTTGTTCTTGGAACAAAGGGACAGCGGTCGCTGATCTGTATTGGCATAAATCCAAGTACTGCTGCTCCTAACTATCTTGACAATACTTTAAAATCGGTTGAACGAATATCGATCAAACACGGGTTTGACAGTTGGTTAATGCTCAATATTTATCCTCAGCGGTCGACAGATCCAAAAGGTCTTCATAAAAAACAAGACGAGAAGATTCACCAAAACAATTTGATTCACATTGAAAGAATATTTGCGGACAATAATCCCGCAAAAATCTGGGCTGCTTGGGGCACGCTCATTTCGACACGACCTTATTTAAAATTATGTCTTCTTGACATTTATAAAGTTTCATCAAAATACAATTGCGAATGGTTGACCATCGGCAGACAAACTAAAGATGGCCATCCACATCACCCGTTATATTTAAACTCTAATTTGCTATTAACGCCTTTCGACATAAACACATACCTGAAGAGTACGACGGCACAACAGGACCCAGATTTAATACCCGTTTTTTTGTAAATTGCCTCCACTAACTTTCGGCGAATAATAAAGGCGCGGGCACTTCAATAACCACAAAACGTAATAAGCAATTTAGAATGAATTTTATAATATTAAAAAATTTTACATTGAAAATTCAAATTTTATTCATTTCAATTTTTTTTCAATTGATAGCATTAAGTGGTTTTTGTCAAGGAAGGCCGCCCTGGAATAATGCTTTGAATATTGCTTGGTCTTCCGATGGGGCAACATTTAATACACCAACTGTATTTCAAGACTCTTCAGGGGTTCCATCTGTTATAAAATGGAGGGGGGACACTTTAGTTGCCGTATTTCAATGGTTCAGACAACCTATTCCATCGCCAACATGGGATAGGATTGCAGTGAAATTTTCCTATGACAATGGTCAAACTTGGACACAGCCTACACCTATTATAATAAATGGATTACCGGTCAACTATCAGAGACCCTTTGATCCAACATTAACCGTTTTTAATTCTGATAGCTTAAGAATATATTTTTCGTCAAGTAATGGAACCCCGATTGGCGGACTCGATTCAACGGTTAATACATACTCTGCTAAAGGTTCAGATGGGATTAATTTCTACTTTGAATCAGGTTCGAGAGTAGATAACCCGACAAACCGAGTTATAGATCCCGCCATTATTTTTTTTAATACGGGTTGGCATTACTTATCACCAATTGACTCACCAAATCAAGGTGCCTATCATTATGTGTCACCAGATGGACTTAATTTCACACGCGTTCCTAACATACCGTCTGACAATTATCATAATTGGACAGGGAATTATATGATCAATAATAATAATGAATTGCGCTTTTATGGAAGTGGTGGAAATATTTGGTACAATCAATCACCAAACGGAGGTATTTGGTCCGGTTTTATTAATACAAATATTCAAGGTGGCGACCCTAGTGTTGTTAAAATCTCAAATACTAATTATTTAATGGTTTATGTTGGTCAGTCCCATGCGACAAATATTATGGAGGAAATCAGCAACTCGCAGCAAATTCAAATCTTTCCGAATCCAACTAAAAGTTTTATCAATGTGAAAGTAGAACCTAAGCTTGTTGGTTTAAATTATGTAATATATGACCTAAAAGGCAAATCAGTATTAAAAGGGGGAATTTCTTGTGAAAACACTATAATTGAATTAGACAATTTAAATGGAGGTATTTATTTGTTAAGTATTGGAGAAAATTCAAAACAAAGGTTTAAAGTGATAAAAGACTAAAACAGCGCGCATTGATCAAGTTCAGGCAAAATCATAACCCGTGGACTGAAAATCGGGGGGGTACTACATTTCACCTGCCTTGGTGGCGATGAGCGCATAGACCATCGGTATTTGATCGCCGAGGTGCTTGATCCGGTACTTTCCGGGAGTCACCTCCACAACATGCTGAAAGCAGGGATAGGGCGAGTAGTCGTACTCCTCAAATGCGCGAATCTGCAAGCCATTTTGCAGGAGGCTGCCAATCAGTTCAGACAGACTGTGGTTCCACATCACGCAGGTCTGCACCAAATCGGCATTGGGGTCGGCATAGGTGCCTTGCTCCGTTTCGATGATGGGTCCGGAGTTGAAATAGCGGTAGGCAACCGAAGCGAACTGATCGTCGAACATCCACACCACAGGGTGGAATTCCACCATAATGAACTGGCCGTCGGGCTTCAGAAAATGATCGACCACCGCCGCCCAGCGCTTCAGGTCGGGGAGCCAGCCGATGGTGCCGTAGCTGGTGAAAACAATATCGAATTTACGGTGGAGGTGATCGGGAAGATCGTAGAGGTTGCAGCAAATGAAATCGGCCAGTGAGCCCAATTCCTGCGCGGTGGCACGAGCGGTGTCAATCGCACGGTCGGAGAGGTCGACGCCCGTGGCATACGCACCCAATCGACCTAAGGACAGTGTGTCTTGTCCGAAGTGGCACTGCAGGTGGAGCACGCTCTGTCCGCACAGATCACCCAAAAGACCCAATTCGATTTCATTGAGCGAAGTGGCTCCCTTCAAAAACGCGTCGTGCCGGTAAAAGGCCGATTTCAGGTGGACGTCGGTCTTCTGGTTCCAGGCCCGCCTATTCATTTCGAAATACTCCTGCTCGGGGTTCATGTCTTTTGGGATTTCTGCCTTAAATTACCGAACAAAATTAAGCATGAAAAAATGGCTTCTATTACTCGCGCTCCTGTTCGTATTTGGATTAGCGAAAGCGCAGCGCATCTACGACGGCTCGGGTCGACTGGTGGGGCGGGTTGATGGGGAACGCTTCTACAGCGGCAGCGGTCGACAAATAGGCCGGGTCGACGATGAGCGGGTCTATGACGGATCAGGCCGGTTGATTGGTCGCGTCGATGGGGAGCGTGTATACAACAGCGGGGGGCGACTCATGGGACGGATTGATGGGGAGCGCCTCTACGGCGCAAATGGATCATTACTCGGTCGCATCGACGGGGAGCGCATCTACGACGCGGCGGGCCGTCTCGTGGGTCGCTCCGACGGACTGAGAAGGCGTCAGCTAATCTTGTTCTTCTATTTCTTCTTGTAGTGGTGTAATTGTATCAGCACCTTATTAAACGGAGGGACCCCCGATTTCTTTCCGATTTTGGAAAATATTCGGGTTGACAAATTTCTCTACATTCTGACCCACCCTGTTCATCCAACATCAGTAGGGTTTGGATTGGATTTGAATGGGGTTGGAAATGAAAGATGGGAACTGGTACTGGAATCAGAATGGAAAAACACTCTCGTAACAACGGACATATATGGAGATGAATCTGGGTTGGTTTTTCACGCGCCATTAAGGCACGTGAAAAACTCCCCTACTCATTGTGTCATCATGAGATTATTCGAATACACCCCACCCACAAAGCCAAATGGTTGAATTGATGAATGGTTAAAAAGCCCGAACAACACGCACTTGGTAGTAGATGAACTTGGTGAAGTTGAAGTTGACATAGCCATTGAACTTCACGAACCAGGCGTAGTCCGAATTGAACTGCGAACTGCTCCAGTAATTAGTGTTTGAAAAATTCCCCAGGTTTAGTGTCCCTAGGTTTTGATACATCAAACTTAACTCATCCCTGCTCGGTAAATACCAATCATCATATCCATTCAATACAAGGTCATTGCATACGCTGGCAGCAATGGGTCTCTGACTACACCCGTTCACAATAGCCAGAGTATTCGCCATCCCCGTACCAAATGCGGTGGAGGTAGAAATATTAGTGCCGTTACACCCCCATTGAAACGACCCTTGGTCTGATGGCGCACATACCAAACCATGTTTACTAGTAGAATCAATATAAAACAAAATTCCACCAGCGTAATTTAAACCAATCGTAAGAGAAGTAGTGGTAAAACTCATCTCATTCCCATATGAGGTCCCTAAACTATTTGTAGCATACGCTCTGACATAATAGGTGGTTAATGGTACTAAGTTCTGTAGGGTGTCAGAATAAACCCCAAGTCCCGTTCCGTTCATCGTTGTGTCGTTCGAAATGGCTGGATTGGTTGTGATGGCGTAACAAAAACCTCTGGTTGTGTTTTGGTCACCCCCATCTGGTGAAACTTCACCTGTGACCAAGGCCGAAGAATAGGACACTTTTGTAACCGAGGTGGTATTGACCTGTGGGAGGGTATTTTTAAGACAGCGAACCGAAAAACCAAGCCGCTGGTCGACGTTGTAGCGGAACACATTTGCATAGTAGCTGTCCAAGCGGCGGAACCAGGCATAGCCCGACCCAGCATCCGAAGAACTCCACCAGATTCCGTTGCTGCCCAAATAGTAGAACCCGCCACCAGAGTCGCGGTAGCCATCAGGCAGACCGGTGAATCCGCTACTGTCCGTGGCTCCTGTGTTCGGGGAATTCCAGCCTCCCGGAGTGGGTTGCGTGGATGTGCTCTTCATCTTTCCGCCAGCTACGGATTCTCCACCTAAGAAGTCAGTGAGGGCCGTCCACTCCGCATCCGTTGGTACATGCCAGCCCGTAGGACATAGTCCCCTTGAATCAGTTGCCGCATACCAATTGTAGAGCTTGCCGTAGAGCGCATCGTTTGCTGCAGCGTTGTTGTAAATGGCATAAGCCCCCGTTGTGGAGGAATACCATTGTGCATCTGATAGTCCCGTGGGTATATTATCCCCATTCCTATACTTAGTCACCTTTAAGTTACTCTGGGTCCAAAACTGGTTCCCAATCTGAACCGTGTTGTAGGTGTTCCCATCAATGTCGGTGACCATGAGAGGAGAAGGCTGGAGACCATCAGTAACATCTTTCCTGCAACCAGTAAAAACCAACAACACGCCCATTAAAACAAAAAGGTATCTATTCATGACTACCCTAAAATCAGAAATATCTCTTTTCAAATACGGAAGATTAAATAATGTGTGTATCCAGTTGTTGCTTTGGGCCCATCACCATCAGAAAAAACAGAAAAAAGTACGATTTGGTCATGGTGTGCGGTTTGGGTGAAAGTACGTTTGATTGC